>UMLG01066835.1_pt1 | contig 61683 bp, 51 predicted proteins | sample 1966511 | NCBI WGS metagenome assembly UMLG01 (sample SAMEA4836195, study PRJEB28245) | human gut metagenome | biome: gut microbiome; material: fecal sample | place: Denmark | collected 2008
ATTAATAATGATTTTTTATTTGCGCGGCAAAGGTACGACTTTTCAATTAAGAAACCAAGACTTCCCATATATTTATGCAATAAAGATTCTTAAAAAAGAGATATTTATCTTCCAAACTCTCTTTTCTCTACTTTATATATAGGTGAAATGTCGTATATTTGCAAAGTTGTTTAAACAATAATTACATGATAGAACAATTCAATTTTGACATTCAACTGATATTTGCCATTTTAAATGGAAAAGTATCGGCTGCCATTAACAGAAAGCTGAGCCGGAATTTCCGATTAAATGACATGGAAATTACACCGGAGCAATGGACCGTGCTACTCTACCTTTGGGAAAAGGATGGAGTTACCCAGCAGGAGTTGTGCAACGCCACTTTTAAAGATAAGCCCAGCATGACCCGACTGATTGACAACATGGAAAGACAACATCTGGTTATACGAGTGCCCGACAAAAAAGACCGTCGGACCAATAAAATTCACCTGACAGAAAATGGAAAGAAATTAGAAGAAAAAGCGCGTTTCATCGCCAACAAGACACTAAAAGAAGCCTTACACGGACTTACATTGGAGGAATTAAGAATCAGCCAGGAAGTGCTTCGGAAAATATTTACCAACACAAAAGACTAAAAAAGTGGAATGATTCAGACTTGTTACCCTCAGCAAGAAGCATAAAAATCATTTCATTTGTCAAGCTTTTATAAAACGGCTTATATATATGCTCAAATTTCCGTTTTTTTTCACGAAATAATTTTTTGGATAAAAGAATTATGCTTTAATTTGTAACCATGAATAAATAAACCATAAAAAAGAAGACACACATGAAAAGCTTATTACAGAATTTAGGAGTGATATTGGTTATCATCGGTGCTGTGATTCTCATTGCAAGCTATGCAACAGGTAATGTGAACAACAACGCAGTATTGGGAGTTTCTTTGTTGCTCGTTGTTGCCGGATTGATTTCATATATCATCCTGAACAAAAGAATTACAGATTGATTTTTTCAATCAACAGCAATAAAAAAGCCTGAATTAAACATTCAGGCTTTTTTATTGCTCACTTCCGAAAAGTCTTTATTCACCTTCCGGAGTAATCAATTTATATCCCTTTCCGTGAATATTGATAATCTCAATTGAATCATCTTCTTTCAGGTGCTTACGCAATTTTGTGATATACACATCCATACTTCTTGCATTGAAGTAATTGTCGTCAATCCAGATAGTTTTCAAAGCAAAGTCTCTCTGAAGAATTTCATTTGCATGTGCACAAAGCAAGCCCAGCAATTCAGATTCTTTCGTAGTCAACTTAGTCTGCTTGTCACCAATTGACAGAATCTGTTTCTGAGTATCAAAAGTAAAACGACCAATCTTGTACACTGTACTTTCACGGTTACGTTTTCCACGTACACGACGCAAAATAGCTTCAATACGGAATGTCAGCTCTTCCATACTGAAAGGCTTTGTAATATAATCGTCCGCACCAATCTTGAATCCTTCCAGAATATCTTCTTTCAGTGTTTTAGCTGTCAAGAAAATAATAGGAACTTCCGCATTTGCCTGACGGATTTCCTGTGCCAAAGTAAAACCATCTTTTCTTGGCATCATTACGTCTGTTACCACCAAATCATATTTACTCTTCAGAAAAGCCTTGAATCCAACTTCTCCATCTGGAAAAAGATCTGCATTGTAACCTTTTGCCTGTAAATATTCTCTCAAAAGCATGCCAAGATTCTCATCATCTTCGCACAGCAAAATACGCAATTTGTCATCCATATCTTATTCTTCTTTAAATAATGGTATAGTAATTATAAATTTTGTTCCTACATTCAATTCGCTTTCCGCCCGGATAGAGCCTTTATGGTCTGCGATTATCTTCTTTACATAAGCCAACCCAAGTCCAAAACCTTTCACATCATGCAAGTTTCCAGTATGAACCCGATAGAACTTATCGAATATTTTTTTCAAATTCTCTTTCTTGATTCCAAGACCGTTATCTTCCACTGAAATACACAGCTTTCCGTTTTCATTCCATGTACGGATTTTCAAGGCAATATCACGATCCGGACTCTTATATTTCACTGCATTATCCAGCAAGTTGAATACCACATTGGTAAAATGCATTTCATCCACAAAAATCACCGGATCCTGCGCATTCAATTCCGCCTCCAGCGTACCATTGTTTTTCTCTACTTTCAAACGGAAAGTATTCACCACTCCATTAATCAACTCATGTGCGTCAATTTCCTTTTTCTTAAGTGTCACACTCTGCCGTTCAAACATAGACATCTGCAACACCTTTTCTACCTGAAAACGCAAACGCTTCGTTTCGTCATTGATAACTCCTGATATATGCTTAAACATCACAGGCGATTTACCCACTGCCGGATCATTCAACATTTGGGCAGCCAACGATATGGTAGAAATCGGAGTCTTAAACTCATGCGTCATGTTGTTGATGAAATCATTCTTAATTTCAGTCAAGCGTTTCTGACGGAAAATAATGTAAATCGTGAAAATAAACGTAATCAACAAAACCACCGTAAAGATGATGGATGGAATCATAAACTTCACTGAACTGAATATGTAATTATCCAGTGTGGGGAAGAAAATATTCACAAAACCCATCTTAGCAGGAGGATCTTTTTCAAAGAGCAAACGAGAATAGATTTTTTCATCGTCATGCACATAATCTGAACAACGGTACACCTCTTTCCCATCCCGGTCTGTCACCGAAAAATGATAAGGAATATCGATGCCATTATTAAACAGTTCTGTTTTCAGGAAGTGGTCAAGCTGTTTAAAGTTGACTCTTTCTTTCAGAGGCTTGTCACTTGCCGTATAAAGAATATTATACACCACCTCATCCAGCAATGCACGCTGATACACATAACGTTCTTTCAGAATCTCCTGCAATGCACGCGATGTTTGTGGAATAGTTCTTCCCGTAGATATGACCACCTTAGGCACATTCGACGGCCGATTCATAATGGTCTTCAGCTCAAAAGTAGAGTAAGTAGAACCGTCAGGTGCGGTAATCGTATACTGATGATGTTCTACCACATTCTCGCCTGCATCGTTCTTTTCCTGGTATTGTCTGGACAACAATGCCGCACGTTCCTGCGCTGCCACATCTTTCTCCAGATATTTTTTCGTTTCAACCAGTTCCAGGTTATGCACAGCCTTTCCCAAACTGCGGTTTACATTCTCTTCAAACTGACTACGCCGCATTTTGACCATCTCCTCAATATAGCTTACCTGCAAATAAAGCAAGCTCAAGAAAGACAGTCCCATTACAACTCCTAATATCCAAATAGTCGATTTTTTCATACGGACAAATTTAACAACCTGACAAATACGACGCTAACAGATTAACAAGCTTTAAATAAGATTTTGTCGTATATTAACCATAAATCAAATTTTACCTGATAAAATCTACACTATCTATTATTTCAAGCAGCTATACATTACAAAAATAATAGAATTTTAGATTAATAACAAATAAATAGAGGGTTTTGTTTAAGCTAAGTTAAACAAAAAAAAGCCGTGCTTTTTAAGAAACACGGCTTTTTTATCTATAAAAATCACAACTAATATTATGCTTCGTCCTTTTCTTGCTCTTCAAATTCCTTCATCAGCTTGGTCTGTACATCCGTCGGAACCAGTTCATAGCTGGCAAATTTCATAATAAATGAAGCACGACCTCCGGTCAATGAGCTTAAAGAAGTAGAATAGTTCGACATTTCTTTCAATGGAACTTTAGCACTCAACTTTTCATATCCCTTTTCACTGGTCATACCCATAATCATACCGCGACGACCCTGCATGTCACTCATCACGTCACCCAACTTGTCGCTCGGAACGAATACTTCCACATCATAAATCGGTTCCAAAATCTTCGGACCTGCATTCTTAAATGCTTCACTAAACGCATGACGACCAGCCAGCATGAAGGAAATTTCATTTGAATCTACCGGGTGCATCTTACCGTCGTACACAATAACACGTACATCACGTGCGTATGAACCAGTCAGCGGTCCTTGTTCCATACGGCTCATGATACCTTTCAAAATAGCCGGCATGAAACGGGCATCAATTGCTCCACCAACTACACTGTTGACAAATACGAGCTTACCACCCCATTCCAAGTCGATTACTTCCGTACCCTTCACGTTCATCTTATACTCCTGACCATTGAACTTGTACACTTCCGGAGCAGGCATACCTTCATAATAAGGCTCTACAATCAAGTGAACTTCACCAAACTGTCCGGCACCACCCGACTGTTTCTTATGACGATAGTCTGCACGAGCCGACTTAGTAATTGTTTCACGATATGGAATCTTAGGTTCATAGAACTGAATCTGCAACTTTTCGTTGTTTTCCAGACGCCATTTCAATGTACGCAGATGGAATTCTCCCTGACCGTGTACCAGAATCTGACGCAATTCCTTAGACTGTTCTACAATCCAAGTCGGGTCTTCTTCACGCATACGGTTCAATACCGCCATCATCTTTTCTGTGTCGGCTTCATTTACCGGTTTGATAGCTCTCGTATACTTCGGATTCGGATATTTAATGAAATTGAATCGGTTCTCACAATCCTTTCCATTCAAGGTATTGCCCGTCTTCACATCTTTCAATTTTACTGTACAGCCAATATCTCCCGCACGCAGTTCGTCCACTTTTTCACGGTTAGCACCTGCACATACATAAAGCTGTGCCATACGTTCTTTCGAACCTCTGTCTGCGTTGCTCAAATCATCGCCTTCATGCACCACACCACTCATTACTTTAAAGTACTGTACATCTCCGATATGAGGTTCCACAGCTGTCTTAAAGAAGTAAAGTGAAGTAGGACCATTCGGATCGGGAGGAACAGGAACACCACGTGTATTGTGAACTACCGGCATTTCATCCACGAACGGAACTACATTGCCCAAGAATTCCATCAAGCGACGCACGCCCATATCTTTACCTGCACATACGCAGAATACCGGGAACATACCTCTGGCAGCCAAACCCTTACGGATACCTTCACGCATTTCATCTTCTGTCAACGATTCAGATTCAAAGAATTTTTCCATCAGGCTCTCGTCGTGTTCAGCCGCAGCTTCCACCAACGTCTTATGCCATTCCTGCGCTTTTTCCATTTCTTCTGCCGGAATGTCTTCAATAGTTGGAGCACCGCCGTCCGGCCCCCAAGAATATTTCTTCATTAAAAGTACATCAATCAACGAATTGAAGTCGGGTCCTGTACTAAGCGGATACTGAACCGGAACAACTTTAGAACCATAATTCTCTTTCAACTGTTCAAGCACATGGTCAAAATCGCATTTTTCACTATCCAACTGGTTTACCAGGAAAATCACCGGTTTACCCAGTTTTTCAGTATAACGGAAGTGATTCTGTGTACCCACTTCCGGACCATATTGCCCGTTCAATAACAAGATGGCTGTATCAGTCACATTCAATGCGGTAATGGCAGCTCCCACGAAGTCATCACTTCCCGGACAGTCGATAATATTCAACTTCTTTCCGTTCCATTCTACATGATACACAGTAGAAAATACCGAATATCCGTATTCCTGCTCTACCGGGAAATAATCACTCACCGTATTCTTGGCAGTAATTCTTCCGCGACGTTTTATAATACCACTCTCATAGAGCAAAGCTTCTGTGAGAGTGGTTTTACCTGAGCCATCATTACCGAGAAGGGCAATGTTCTTGATTTCGTTTGTCTGATATACTTTCATGGTATTTCAAGATTTAGTTTAGTAACGAAAGGATATGCTTTTCATATCTCTTATTTTTTAACGAAGCGCAAATTAGAGATTATAATTCAGAAAAACAATAAAAAGTTTCGTGTTACTAAACTATGTTTTCAGACATACAAAATCTGCATTCCTTCTTTCCTCCCATAAATTATCCGTATCTTTACACCCGTAAAACAACTTCTTACAGTAGATTAATTATGGCTGGAATCTATCTTCATATCCCTTTTTGCAAACGACGTTGCATTTACTGTGACTTCTTTTCTACGACAGAAAATGATAAAAAAAGCACATACGTACAGGCTCTTTCCAAAGAACTTGAGCTACGAAAAGACTACCTGGACGGAGAAATTATTGACACCATCTACCTTGGCGGAGGTACGCCTTCACAATTAGAAGAAAAAGATTTCATCCAACTTTTCGAAACCATCTATAAGATATATACCGTAAACCCAAAAGCCGAAATTACGATTGAAGCAAATCCCGACGACCTGACACCTGAATACATAGCCATGCTGCGTACCCTCCCGTTTAACCGGTTAAGTATGGGCATACAAACCTTCAAGGAAGACACTCTTCGCCTGCTTCACCGCCGGCACACGGCTGCTCAGGCTCAACAAGCATACCAACATTGCCGAGAAGCTGGTTTTCAGAATATCAGTATCGATTTGATGTACGGGCTGCCCGGAGAAACATTAGAAAACTGGCAAAAAGACCTTCAAACAGCCCTTCAGATGCGTCCGGAGCATATTTCAGCCTATCACCTGATTTATGAAGAAGGTACTCCTTTATGGAACTTGAAAGAAGCACATCAAGTGGAAGAAACGGATGAAGATTTAAGTGTCTCGTTATTCAAGGAGTTGATACATACCCTCAAGAGTAACGGATATGAACATTATGAAATATCCAATTTCTGCCGCCCGGGATTTCATTCACGCCACAACTCCAGTTACTGGACAGGCAAAAAATACCTGGGCTGCGGTCCTTCTGCCCATTCCTACGACGGGACTTCCAGACAATGGAACGTAGCTTCTCTTTCTCAGTATATACAAGGTATTCAAAAAGGAACGCCTTATCAGGAAAAGGAAGAGCTTGATTTGTATACGCGCTATAATGACTTTATCATTACCCGCCTGCGCACTGTTTACGGCATCCCCACCCATATACTGAAAGAAACATTTGGAGAAACCTTATTCGATTACTGCATGCGCATGGCTTCTCCCCACCTGAAACAAGGATTCCTGACACTCGACAATCACGTCATGAAGCTCACAGAAAAAGGGATATTTATTTCTGATGGAATTATGAGCGACCTGCTATGGGTAGACGATTAGATTATTTAACATTTCCCCAATAGGGGGATATTCACATTTTGGCGTTTTCATTACAAACCCCTAAAAACAACGCATTATGGAAACTCAAAAAGTTATTCTGCCCTTCTTTTACGCATTATTCCATGCTGGTTTCTCGTCAGAAGAAAACTCGTCCCCTATTGTTTCACCACAAAAAGAGTCGGCATTACATTCAGAATTAGCCTTCATTTCTTCAGAAGAATCAGAAAAGGAATAACCCCTACACACATTTTCTCTATCACACATTCACAAAAAAATTCCGGAATGAAAACCAGCTAACCGCTTTATTTCATTCCGGAATTCATTTTATTTTCAAAAGAATGTGCTAACACTCTTCTTATTTAGCCAAACTATATACAATGTCCATAATCTGCTTACCGATTTCATCAGCAGCCTCCATTGTAGAAGCTTCTGAATACACACGAATAATCGGTTCTGTATTACTCTTACGCAGGTGAACCCACTTATCAGGGAAATCAATCTTCACACCGTCGATGTCATTGATTTCCTCATTCTTGTAAAGTTCTTTTACCTTCGCCAAGATAGCATCTACATCTGTTTCCGGAGTCAGGTCAATACGATTCTTCGCAATGAAATAATTAGGATAAGTAGCACGCAATTCGCTTACTTTCTTACCTTCGTGTGCCAGATGACTCAAGAACAAAGCAATACCTACCAATGCATCACGTCCGTAGTGAGATTCCGGATAAATCACTCCACCATTACCTTCACCACCGATAACCGCATTAGTAGCTTTCATCTTGGTTACCACATTTACTTCGCCTACTGCAGAAGCATTGTATTCCATGCCGTATTTACGAGTTACATCACGCAGTGCACGAGTTGAGCTCAAGTTAGAAACTGTATTACCCGGAGTATGCTTCAATACATAATCTGCTACTGTAACCAGTGTATATTCTTCGCCATACATAGCTCCGTTCTCACAGATAATAGCCAGACGGTCTACGTCAGGGTCTACCACAAAGGCTACATCACAAGTTCCTTTCTTCATCAGGCCCATGATGTCACCCAAGTTCTTTTCCAGAGGTTCCGGATTATGCTGGAAGTCGCCAGTCGGTTCGCAATACAATTTTTCCACATGCTGTACGCCCAACTGCTCCAACAATTGAGGCAATACCACACCACCAACAGAGTTTACGCAATCAATTGCCACGCGGAAATTAGCCTTACGGATAGCTTCTACGTCTACCAATTTCAACGCCAACACGCTGTCAATATGTTTCTGGTTGTATGTATTGTCTTCACGGTACTTACCGATATGTTCGATGTCTGCAAATTCAAATTCTTCTGCAGCAGCAATACGCAATACCTCATTACCTTCTGCCGCATTCAGGAATTCACCATGTTCATTCAACAACTTCAATGCATTCCATTGTCTCGGATTATGGCTGGCAGTCAAAATAATACCACCGCATGCTCCTTCCATAGTTACAGCAAGTTCTGTAGTCGGAGTAGAAGCCAACCCGATATTTACTACATCGAATCCCATTCCCATCAACGTTCCGCAAACCACATTTTTCACCATTTCACCAGAGATACGTGCATCACGGCCCACTACAATCTTATTTGATTTATTGGTCGTAGTCTTACGAATCAATGTAGCATACGCTGAAGTGAATTTCACGATGTCCAAAGGATTCAATCCTTCGCCGGCATGGCCGCCTATAGTGCCACGAATACCGGAAATAGATTTAATAAGTGTCATAAATAAAGGTTTTTTAATTATTTAGGTTATCTTGTCATGTTATAGGTCAACTCATAAAAACATGGATATACAGACTGAGTAGCCGAAGAAGTACCTTCACTATGCGGTACAATCAGTTTTACACGAGCAATTTTCTCCGCATCATTGGTTCTTCCCGGTTTCAGATAACGCAGCGGAATCAACCAACCAGAAGGAACGGCTACTGTTCCATACATGCCATACATGCTATAAGAATCACTGCGGGTAAATGAAGCTGAATACGACTCACCACTAATGGTCAGTTTAAAATCTTCTCCTTTAATCGTATACGAAGGATTGGACACGTGAAAATTAGCCAGCAATGTATCTCCTGCCGTTATACCTAAGTCACTGCGTGTCTGAATTGCTATTTCTACAAAACGTGCAACCATATCATACGTTCCATCTCCCAACACTTCTTCACCTGGTCCACGATTGTCTACATGCATATACACTCCGCTTTCATCCAGCAGCACATATTCATTTTCTTTCGTAGTAGAATCCTGCGCAGCAAAATCTGCTTCAGTAATCACCTTTATATCATTTTCCAAAATGTACTTATTAATAGCATCTGCCTCCTCTTCTTTCATTTCAGCGTAGGTCTTTCCGTTATTACAACTCTGCAGCGCCAACATTATCAGGGCAGTTACAGCCCACAACAAATAGTTCTTTTTCATCTTAATAAGCATGTTTACACGGGCAAATGTAGTAAAATGTCTCAAAAACATCCTTCCTATTTTGTCCAATTATGTCTAATATTGTTCAAGAATAAAAATTTCTCACTAATTTTTCAATAACAAGCTCTCATATTTCACCAAAGCCTGCTTAAACAAGTCTACAGCCTCATCCATTGTACCGTAAAACTCTCCACCGGAAGCATTCAAATGCCCACCTCCATTGAAGAATTCAGCAGCAACCTGATTACAAGGGAATGCTCCTACCGAACGAAGCGAAACCTTAATCATATCCTTCTCGGTATCTTCACGCAAGAATACCGAAAAGCAAATTCCCTTCATCTGAAGAGGAATGTTTACAAAGCCCTCCGTATCTCCTTTTACATAACGGAATTTACCCTGTTCTTCCTTTGAAAGACAGATTAAAGCAGCACGGAACTGAGGATATACCTGCATTTTCTCATAAAGCACATATCCCATCAGACGAAGACGTCCTTCTGAATACGTATTGAACACCTTACGATAGATGTCATCCTTATCAATGCCTTTAGACAGCAGTTCGCTGATAATGAAATAAATCTCACGGTTATTGGAGTTATAAGTAAAACCTCCCGTATCCGTCATCATTCCGGTATAGATACATTCTGCACCTTCCAAAGTAATGTCGTCAAAACATCCCAGACGGCATATCAATCTAAAAATCAACTCCGAAGTAGAAGAAATTTCCGGATGTGAAATAGTCACCCTACAAAAAGGTTCCGGATTCAGATGGTGGTCAATCATCACCTTTCTTCCCTGTGCATCTCTTACTGCATCTGCCATCCGGTCAATACGCGACAATGCGTTAAAATCAAGGCAACAGATTACATCTGCCTCAGCAATCAGCTTATCGGCAAACTCAGCGTATTTATCATAACGAATAATATCTTTTGCTCCAGGCATCCACCGCAAAAAGTCAGGAAATGCATTAGGTACAATCACATTCACGGTCTTGCCATGTACAGACAAAAAATGATACAAGCCCAACGAAGAACCCAGCGCATCTCCGTCAGGAGAAACATGGGTCACAATCACCACTTTATCAGCCCGGTCAAAATAGGTCTCAACTTTATCAATATGGGCCTGAAGAATTACTTTTGACAACATATTCTTTTTCTTAAACTTACACTTTTGAAAGGAGCAAAAGTACAAATTTATTTTTATAAACTACAGCACAACGGAATAAGAACCTTGAACAGAAAGGTCTGTATAAGATATTTTAAGTAATTGACATTCCCTTATAAGCTTTTCACGGAAAGCATCATTCAGTGAGCTGTCCAAAATTACTTGCCGAATGGCAAACAGTTTGTCCAACTGCGAAAGACTTCCTTTAAATCCCCTACATATATATGCATACTCCAAAGGAAAACGCAATGGAGACTCACAGGTTCTCCAGCGGGCATCATTCAATACAGCAATATGCATGTTTCGAATACACAGCAACCCCGTTTCAGAACGATGGGTGGAGACACAGTCTTTCTTACGGGTGTAGACTTCCGAACGAAAGAAATACAACTGTTCCGGAGCTTCTCCTGCATATTCCACACAAGACACCGCCACAAACAGATTACAAACCGCCAATAAACGAATCCAGTCGGAAGCCTTGCGGTGTATTCCGGATGCCCAGCAAAGATAAAGGCAAATAATCACTCCAGCCAGCAGACAGGCTTGAGAAGATGATAAATAGACGGAAGTAATCTGAGAACCGGCCAATTGCTGTACTCCCTGCATGGATTCATTCAAGATTAAAGTACTCCATTCCAACAAGGTAATCACCGTATTTCCCACTATAGGGACGGAAGCCAAGCATAACGCAGCAAACGTCAGCACCAGTATTACACCAGCCAATATAACTACAATCAAATTAGCCAGCAAAAAATAGGTCGGGAAACTTCCAAAGTAATACAGAATGAAAGGCAACGTACCTAGCTGAGCCGACATAGACAGACTGAGGGTATTCCATACATAACGCAGCACACGATTTTTGATACATAAGCTACGCGAGAACAAGGGATAAAACGCCAGAATGGAAAAGACGGCAGCAAAGGACAACTGAAAACTTATGTCAAAAAGAAAGAATGGATTATACACCAGCATCAGGAAAGCAGCCAATACCAGAGAATGCATACCCGAAAAACGCTCTTCCAGACAGAATGAAGCAAGGGTGTATAGACTATACATCACCACTGCACGCACCACCGACGAACTTAATCCGGAAATAAAGGCAAAGCCCCACAACAAGCAGACAACCAGCAGAGCCAGCATTTTGCGCCCGTGCTTCAGATAAGCCAACGGATAAAACAACCACAAAAGAATACATGAAAAAATCCCCACATGCAATCCCGACAACGCCAGTACGTGACTGGCACCTGCCGCACTGTACATCGCTTTCAATTCAGGAGTCAACTCGCTTTTCTCTCCGATTGTCAATGCCGACACCACAGCCTGTACATCCTCTTCCAATTCCCAACTTTGATACACATCCACCACCTTTTGCTGACACACCTTTGCCCGCTGCATGAAAGACAAAGAATGAGGTTTTCCCGTACAACGCCAGTTCCCGGCATAGGCCAAAGCCGTTCCGCTAATACCTTTTCGCAAAAGATAATCCCCATAATCAAATCCGGTCAGTTCCTTTTCAGAAAAAGGACGTGAAACTTTTGCATAGAAACAAACACTGTCACCACAAGCTAAAGGACTTGACAGGGAGTCCGGCATCCACGACAAAAGGATATTCCGGTCTACACTTTTCCATTTGTCACCCGACAACCGCTGCATCTCTACACGCACTTCCGCCCGAAGTGTCTTCCCTCTGACTTCCGGCACGCTTTCCACTATACCTTTATATATAGCGGGATCTCCATCCCAATTATATTGCACCGTTTCCCTTTGATGAAGTACCGATATTCCTCCCCACAAGAAAAAAGTTACTCCGGCCACTCCGCCGAAAAGCCATCTCCACCGCCAATGAGAAAGCCAGAATAATCCTCCGCAAACTCCCACCAAAAGCAGCCATATCGCAGCCCCATATTGCCATGAAAGATTTTCCGGCCACAACGTGTCGAATAAAAAAATTCCGGTTGCCAGACAAATAGTCAACCGGAACAAAGGGTACGCTATCAAAGAATGTAAGGTTCCCAATACTTACTCCACATATTTCAACTCCTGAATAGCTTTTATCATATCCGGCGCCTTAAAAACAGAACTGCCGGCCACCAGCACATCTGCCCCGGCACGTTGCAGCAAAGGAGCATTTTCCGGATTGACACCTCCGTCCACTTCGATAAGAGCAGAAGCCCCATTACGGGTTATCATTTCACGAAGTTGCTCAATCTTTTTTAATGTATTAGGAATAAATTTCTGACCACCGAATCCCGGATTGACACTCATGAGCAACACCATATCCACCTCTGTGATAATATCCTCCAACACGGAGACCGGTGTAGCCGGATTCAGCGTAACCCCTGCCTTCATACCCGCTTCCTTAATCTGCTGAATGACGCGATGCAAGTGAGGACAAGCTTCATAATGCACATTCATCATCATGGCTCCTAATTTCTTCACTTCCTGAATGAATTTCTCCGGCTGTACAATCATCAGATGTACATCCAGCGGTTTCTGACTAAGTTCCGCCACATACTTTAACACAGGAAAGCCAAAAGAAATATTGGGTACAAACACCCCGTCCATAATGTCCAGATGCAGCCAGTCTGCCTCACTTTGATTTATTTTTTCCAGGTCACTCTTCAAATCAGCAAAATTTGCAGAGAGCAAGGAAGGAGCTACCATAATTTTTTCCATCGATTTATTTTAGTTAATCAGATTCTTTTCAACAAAGATAAGCATCTTTTCTCATAAATCAACTATAAAAACTTATTTGGTCACATTAAAGCGCAAACCCAGCTGCAGATTAAAATTGAACGGATGTTCCTTTCGTATCGTCTCCACGCCACTGTGGTCATCAAAGTAATACGCGATTCCCGGTTCCAGATACAAACCAAAACGTGAAGTAAAGTTCACCTGTGCTCCGGCTGCTGCAGTAACAGACCATTGAAGCGGATCTACATCTAATGAAGTATTTTCAGACGTACGATTTCCTCCATTCGTTACAGTCACAGTTTCCAAATTTCCAGATACACATTTTTCCATTACTCCTCCAGCCGATGCATACACTGAAAGCCAGTTATTTTTCCAGATGGAACGATGCAGTTTAAGCGGAATACCTATATAATGCAATTTCTGCGTTTCCTCTACATAAGATTTAGAACCGGAACGAATATCAGAAGTTAGCAACGTATAGTTCAATCCCGTTTCCAGTGCCCAGTCTTCATGAAACTGCCAGGCTACCGTCAATCCTACCGTAACAGGAATATGATGCTTTACCGTCGTCTGAGGAGCCTGTATGGCGTTCTCCAGCAACACCTGACTATAAGCCAGCCCGTTATTATTTATCGGAGACATATTCAAATCTGAGGAAGTATAATAAGCCGAACGGGCTACAAAACTTCCCATGCCATCAAATGTATTCAAAGAACTATAAGGTGTATTTCCAGCACCAACACCCACAGAAAAGCCTGAAGATTTATCCGACTTATTTTTCAGTGCCATGGCATTACGTTCCATCTGTTCCCGGTCAGCCGCGCGACTCTCTTTCACTTTCCGGCTTCTTTCGGCAGCACTAGTTTCTTCTAGCTCTTGCGGTCTTGCACTCTCCTTTTCTTCAACCGACTCTATCGGTTCCTCCTGTTCAGCCAATGCAACTGAAGCAGGGGCTACCTCTGCTATTTCTTCCGGCACTTCTCCGGCAGATTTCTTAGAAGAAACATTGGCCAAAAGAGCCACAGGTTCTTTCTGGGAAGGCTCAGCATGCTTTACTTCAGCCACTTGTTCATCTAAAGAAGAAGTTTGCGCTGGCAAAGGCGTATTCTTCACCTCCACCGCCAGTTCCTGATTACGGAAGTCCGCTTCTGGAGAAGACCAGAACCAGTACGTCAGGGAAGACACCAGCAAGACCAGCACTGCCGCTGCTGCCTGCCACCGTCTCCATATCGGAATCACCTTTGGAGTCTTCGGCTCTTCCAGCTCCTTGGACAACTTGTCCCAAAGGCCTTCAGGAAGAGGCTCGGAATAGTCCTCCATCCGGTTACGTAAGTTATTAATCCATTCTTTCTCGCTCTTCATTGCCTATAATTTCTTTCTATATTCATTGATTTTCTTTGCCAATAAGGTCTTTGCCCGATAAAACTGAGAAGAAGAAGTATGCTCTGTTATTCCCAGCAGCTGGGCTATCTCCTTATGACTCTTATCTTCAAACACATATAAGTTGAATACCGTACGATACCCATCTGGAAGTTCCGCAATCATCTTCATCAGCTCCACCTGCGGAATATCTCCCACACCATCATCATCCTCTTCCGTATCAGGCAACTGCTCCATCAAGACTTCCTGCTGGGCCAATTGATTGCGCTTCCGTAAATACCCCAACGCCTCATTCACCATCACACGCGAAAGCCATGCCTTCAAAGAACCGACGCCCTGATAAGTAAACTGTCCGATGGATTGAAAAATCCGGACAAACCCATCATGCAACACGTCCTCAGCAGCCTCCCGATCTCCTATATAACGAAGACAAATGGCCATCAGCGAACCGCCATACAGCTCGTACAACTCCTTGCGAGCCTGATTATCTGCCAGCTTGCATTTCGACGCCAATTCTTCTTCTGTCATATCCAGCTTATCGTGCTTTTGTTAGTAAATGATGAATGCACAAAAATACTGCACCTTTTCCTAATAAAAATCCTCATTAAAATGTTTTTAACAAAAAAGGGCGACGATATGCTCTACCGTCACCCTCACGAAATAATATTGCAAATTTTTTACTCTACGAAAGAATCTTCCACATGGCGATACCCGCGAAGGAAGTCAGCTACCTCCATTCGTTTCTTACCCGCCAGCTGCAAAGACAACACTTTGACAAACCCGTCGGTAGAAGCAATCTGGAAATACGTTTTCTTATCGGTTACAATGCTGCCAGGTTTCAGATTATGTGCGATAAATACTTTCTCTGTTTCAAAAATCTTCAATGCCAGCGGAGCGGCATCGCCCTGATGCAATTCCGTCCATGCAGCAGGATATGGAGAAAGACCACGTACAAAATCGTATACCTTTTTCACTCCAGCCTGCCAGTCTATACGACAGGTTTCCTTAAAGATTTTAGGAGCCGGACGAAGTTCCGTAGCAGCAGCCAACTGTTCCTGTGGAATGGTCTTCACATTTCCTTCCAAAATGGCATCCACTGTCTTCACCACCAGGTCTCCCCCTAAGTGCATCAGCTTGTCGTACACAATCTCCACATTATCCGTATCCGCAATGGGCACACGAACCTGGTCAATAATCTCGCCCGTATCAATCTCATGCTTCAGGAAGAAAGTGGTAATACCTGTTTCTGTTTCGCCATTGATTACCGCCCAGTTGATAGGAGCTGCGCCACGATACTGCGGAAGCAAAGAGGCATGCAGATTGAATGTACCCAAGCGTGGCATATTCCATACCACCTCCGGCAACATACGGAAAGCGACCACAATCTGCAAATCTGCTTTCAAGTCTCTCAGCTCGGCCAGGAAATTCTCATCCTTCAGTTTTTCCGGTTGAAGCACCTTCAATCCTTGCGACACGGCATACTGTTTTACCGGGCTCGGCTGAAGCACGCTGCCATGCCGTCCCATCGGCTTGTCGGGCATGGTGATGACTCCCACCACCTGATAGCCTCCTTCCACCAGCCGCTTCAAACTCTCTACGGCAAATTCAGGAGTGCCCATATATACAATTCGTAAATCTTTCTTCTCCATATTTCTTTTCGTTGTTTATTCTGCTGAAAAATCCACCATCACCTGACGATAAGTAGAAAGGATGCGCGATTTGGATACAAAACCGATGTACTTGTTGTCTTCGTCTACCACCGGCAAGTTCCAGGAGCCCGTCTTATCAAACTTATCCATCACGTCTTCCATGGAATCTGTCGTAATAATGCAGGCTTTAGGGGTGACCATAAAATTCTCTACCCGGTATTTGTGATACAATTCCTGACGGAACATAATGTTACGAATGTCGTTCAGTATTACCAGTCCAATCAATTCATTGCGTACATCTACCACCGGGAACAGGTTACGGCCGGATTTTGAAATAGCCTTCACCATCTCCGCCAAATCCATATCCGGACGAACCACCTGAAAATCTGTTTCGATGACAGTTTCCATGCTCATCATGGTCAAAGCCGCCTTATCTTTATGATGCGTAATCAGTTCTCCACTCTTCGCCAGACGCATGGAATAGATACTGTGCGGTTCGAACACGATAATGGTAAGGTATGCGCAGACCGACACAATCATCAGCGGCAGGAACAAACCGTATCCACCGGTCAGCTCGGCTATCAGGAAGACTCCGGTCAAAGGGGCATGCATGACGCCCGACATCAGTCCCGCCATTCCCATCAGGGCAAAGTTCTTTTCCGGAATGTATGTACCTCCCAACTGGAACTCATTGCACACATAGGAGAACACAAAGCCGGCAATACATCCCAGGAACAAGCTCGGTGCAAAAATACCACCGCAACCGCCACCACCGTTGGTCGCACTCGAGGCGAAGACCTTAAACAAGATAATCAACAGCAAATACACCACCAACAGCTGTGAGTTTCCGTAGAAAAGAGAGTTGTTCATTACCGTGTCCCATTCGGCATTCGACCGTCCGTTGAGCAACAGGGAAATGGTATCATAACCTTCACCATACAACGGCGGGAACAGGAAAATCAATATACTCAGCATGGCTCCTCCAATCAGGAACTTCACATACGGACTGTTGTAACGGCGGAAAATATTCTCAATCCAGTTCATGGAACGGGTAAAATACCAGGCCACCAGTCCACAGAAAATGCCCAATGCAATGGCGTATGGAATACGTTCCAAAGAGAACGGATAATCCAGGTGAAACTGGAACATGGCTTCCGTACCTGTGAGCAGATAAGAAACAGAAGCTGCCGTCACACTGGTAATCAGCAAGGGAAGCAAAGAAGCCATGGTCAGGTCAATCATCAGTACCTCCAGCGTAAAGACCACACCGGCAATCGGTGCCTTGAAGATACCCGAAACCGCCCCGGCGGCTCCACATCCCACCAGCAGCATCAGCGTCTTGTGGTCCATACGGAAAATACTGCCCAGATTCGAACCAATGGCAGAACCGGTCAGCACAATCGGCGCTTCGGCACCGACCGATCCACCACAACCGATGGTAATGGCCGAAGCAAAAACGGAAGACCATACATTATGCCGCTTGATACGGCTTTGCTTACGCGAAATGGCATACAGAATTTTGGTCACACCATGACTGATGTCGTCACGCACCACTTTTCGAATGAACAGTCCGGTCAGGAAGATACCTACCACCGGATACACCAAGTACAACCAGTTTACTCCTGTAGAATCAAAGTTTTCTGTCAGGAACTCCTTGATATACTCTACCAGGAACTTCAACAGACAAGCGGCCAGCGCCGTGCAGATTCCCACTAAAAAGCTTAAAATCAATACAAACTGCTTGTCCTTTATATGTCTCTCCCTCCAACGGAGAAAGCCCTGGAGCAAGCTGTTCTTCTCGTCTACAACTTTCATGAAAGAAAAAATTTATTCTCTAATAATTTTTACCACGCCCCCTTTGCCTAATTTGACAATGCTGGACGGTTTGGGGTGACCGGTTTCTTCCCGACGGTAATCCACCACATAATCCACCGCCTGCTTGATTTCTTCCGTGATTTCACTGAACACGGCCGGTGCAGGCTGTCCGCTGATATTGGCAGACGTAGATACAATGGCTTTGCGGAAGCGGAAACAAAGTTGTTTGGAAAACTCCTCCGAGGTGACACGAATACCTACACTGCCGTCGGCTGCAATCAGATTCGGAGCCAGATTTCTCGCTCCATCGTAAATAATGGTCAAAGGTTTCGTAGTCATTTCAATCAAGTCCCATGCTACGGAAGGCACATCCTGTACATAAAAATCCACCTTCACCGGACTGTCTACCAGCACCAGCATCGCCTTGCTGTCAGCCCGCTGCTTTATTTCAAAAACGCGTTTCACCGCCTCTTCATTCGTCGCATCACATCCTATTCCCCACACGGTATCCGTCGGGTAAAGAATCACTCCTCCCTTCTGCAATACCTCGCAGGCTTTCTTAATCTCATCTTTCATCATATTTCTTTATTTTTTGCTGTCAAAAAAGTCATCAAAACCATTTTACAAACAGCAAAAATACAAATGATTTTTAGGATTTCCCAAGAATGTTTTGTTTTTTTGCAGAAAAGCTATCCACTCATTCATGCACACCGAACGAAAAATTATCCACATTGATATGGACGCTTTCTATGCGTCGGTCGAACAGCGCGACCACCCGGAACTACGCGGAAAGCCCATCGCCGTTGGACATGCAGAGAAACGAGGAGTGGTAGCTGCCGCCAGCTATGAAGCCCGTAAATTTGGCGTACGTTCGGCCATGTCTTCACAGAAAGCGAAAAAACTGTGTCCGCAACTGATTTTCGTGGAGGGGCGGATGGAAGTTTACAAAAGCGTGTCTGCACAGATACATGAAATCTTTCACGACTATACCGACCTCATCGAGCCTATCTCGCTGGACGAAGCATTTCTGGATGTCACGGAAAACAAGAAAGGAATTCCATTGGCGGTGGATATAGCCAAAGAAATTAAGCAACGTATCCGCCAGGAACTTCATTTAGTGGCCTCAGCCGGTGTATCCTACAATAAATTCTTAGCTAAAATTGCCTCCGATTACCGAAAGCCTGACGGACTTTGCACCATTCACCCCGACCAGGCCGATGAGTTTATCCGTCGGTTGCCTATTGAAGCTTTTTGGGGAGTGGGACCTATTACAGCTAAAAAGATGCACACCTTAGGTATTTATAACGGAGAGACCCTGCGTAAATGCTCGCTGGAAATGCTGCAACGGCAGTTCGGGAAAAACGGATTAATCTATTTCAACTTTGCCCGTGGTATGGACGACCGTCCGGTAGAAGCTGTACGCATCCGCAAATCTATCGGCTGTGAACATACATTGGAAAAAGATCTTTCGGCAGAAATGTCACTCATCATCGAACTGTATCATGTGGCACGCGAACTCACCGACCGGCTGAAAGCTAAAGAGTTCAAAGGGAATACCCTCACGCTGAAAGTGAAGTTCGACGACTTCTCCCAAATCACCCGCAGTGTGAGTGTGGAACGGCCGCTCCAACGCCTGGACGACATTCTTCCACTGGCCAAACGGCTGCTGAAAGGTGTGGACTACAGCCAACATCCTATCCGCTTGTTAGGCTTGTCGGTATCCAACCCGAAAGAAGAACATGAGTTAGCCAGCGCTGCCCGTTCCAACCCTATCCAATTAAAACTGGAATTTAAAGATGATTATATTTAAAATGCGGCCCACGTAGAGAGCAACCCATACATATAAATCCAACCCGTAAACCATTTCGAACTTTTAAACAAATCGGCAGGCAAAAAAACGCAAGTGCGTTCAATCTAAAACGCAAGTGCGTTTGACTTGAAACGCAAGGACGTTTAATCTTAAACGCAAGGGCGTTTTGATTTGAACGCAAGGGCGTTTTGAAAGACAAGAAAAACGGCCCTTCAGGGAGGAGAAAAAGACGAATCTTGACGGGTTGTCGGGGTTGGCAGGCATTTTTATAAAGTATATATACGCGGGGTGTGGAACAAGTCTTAAGAGTTATTCCACACCTGTATATAGAAAGTTTAAAAAACCGGTGACAACCCCGACAACCCGTCAAGAAAGTGCCTGGAAAGGGCATAAAAAAAGCGGTGCGCATTCTCTGCCACCGCTCTTATTTACATTTTTAAACATTAATGCGTATGTACAATCTCCGTAGGAGCCATCTCTGCATTACGCTTTTCTGTCTGCGTCACCACATTGCGTGCCAACTCCATAAAGGCCATACCAGTCATGGAGTTTTCGTCGAGGGCAGTAGGTGTTCCTGCATCGCCACTCTCGCAGATGCTCTGCACGATAGGAATCTGTCCGAGCAACGGCACATTCAACTCTTCTGCCAGACGCTTGGTTCCTTCCTTACCAAACAGGTAATATTTGTTTTCCGGAAGTTCTGCCGGAGTAAACCAGGCCATATTTTCCACCAGACCGAGAATAGGTACGTTTACCTTGTCGTTGGTATACATATTGATACCTTTACGCGCATCGGCCAATGCCACCTGCTGCGGCGTGCTGACAATCACGGCTCCCGTAATGGCCAATGTCTGCAACAAGGTCAGGTGAATGTCGCTGGTGCCCGGAGGTGTATCCAGCACAAAATAGTCCAAATCACCCCAGTTGGCATCTGCCACCAACTGCTTCAGGGCGTTGCTGGCCATACCTCCACGCCAGAGTGTAGCCTGGTCGGGGTCTACAAAGAAACCAATGGAAAGCAACTTAATGCCGTATTTCTCTACCGGTACAATCAAATCGCGTCCGCCTACTTCTTCGGCATACGGACGGGCATCTTCCACCTGAAACATCTTCGGCACAGAAGGACCGAAAATATCGGCATCCAGCAGACCGACCTTATAGCCTAACTTAGCCAGTGCCACAGCCAGATTGGCTGCTACGGTAGACTTTCCTACTCCTCCTTTTCCGGAAGATACCGCAATCACATTCTTCACCTGCGGCAGCATCTTGCCCGGTTCCGGACGAGCGGCCTGCTTGCTTTCGGTAGCAATCGTTACCTCTACCTCTTTCGATACATACGTATGAATAGCGGTTTCGGCCGACTTAACCACCGATTTCATAAACGGGTCGGTCGGTTTCTCAAAAATGAGCGAGAAACTCACCTTCATGCCGTCAATGCGAAGATTGTCGGCCACCATCTCCGCTTCTACAATGTTTTTTCCGTTACCCGGATAACGCACCGTAGCCAGTGCGTCCATAATCAATTTCGGATAAAGTGTCATATCTTTTTCAGTTTTGAATCATTTGCTTGTTTTCAGTCCGCTGCGCTTGCTCCGGTTGTAGCTCCGGTAATCGTCCAGCTCAATCTCCACGTCCGGCTCCTGCAACTCACCTTCCTGCGGCAAGTGGAACTGGATGTACTTGATGTTCAGTCCGCGGTCCAGCCACTGCTGTTCGTAATACGTGCGGATGCTGAGAATATCATCGTCCATACCGGAATGATACAAGTCGTCAGTCATAAATTCTACCGGAAAATGATTGGCTTCAATCATGTACTTCGTATAGGTAAACATGAAGTTACTGTCCGTCTTCAGGTGTACCAGCCCGTCCGGAACCAGGAAACGGCGGTAACGGTTCATGAAATAAGTGGAAGTCAACCGCTTGGTAGCCTTCTTCATCTGAGGGTCAGAGAAAGTCAGCCAGATTTCGCTTACCTCTCCCGGGGCAAAGAAACGGTCGATGATTTCAATGTTCGTCCGCAAAAAGGCTGCGTTTGTCAATCCTTCTTTCAATGCATCAGTAGCTCCGGTCCACATACGCGCTCCCTTGATGTCGACTCCTATAAAGTTCTTTTCCGGATAGCGGCGTGCCAGCCCCACGGTATATTCACCACGTCCGCATCCCAATTCAAGCACAATCGGATGGTCGTTCTTGAAGAAATCACGGTTCCAGTTGCCTTTCATTTCGAACGGCACGTCATCTACCACCGAATACGGATATTCAAACACATGCGGATATTCCGCCATATCTGCGAATTTCGCTAATTTTCCTTTTCCCATATTTTCGTGAAACGTTTCCTTTAAATCCGTGCAAAGGTAAAGTTTTTCGGTGAAAAGGGAAACGAAAAAGGAGAATTACGTTTATATAACAAAATGAGAATTATGAACAGACATGTCTTTCAGAACATACTTTTTCTATTGCTGGCAATCGGATGTACAAAAGAGCCTATTAAAACCATACAAAATACATTAATCATTCAAGGAGAGAATGTAGTACGTTTCAATACCTCCCGAAATACGCTCAACGAAGGCCTGCCTGCAGGAAGCACATTGACCTTTTACAGTCAGGGCGGCATTCATGCAGACGAGCTTCCACTTTCCTACAACGGCAGCAACTGGGAAGGAGAGAATCTTCCGGAATGGGAGGATTCCCAACAACCAGCAGTCAGTTGTTCTTTCTGCCCTCCCTTGTACCGGAATCACCAGTCCTTCTACCAGGATGGTTTCTTATGTGACCAGCTCTATGCCCAAGCCACCACAAACTACGGAGAAAACATTCATTTATCTTTTCAGCACTTGTTTGCCCGTATCGTATTTAATGTATCCAGCAAACTGAACAACCAAATTAATCTGATAGAATTTACCCCTTCTTTATCTGTAACCGGGATTAATCCTGATTCCGGAGAAATGTCCTATCAAGACACAGCCTCTCCTATGCAAATGGAACAAAATGAAGATGGAATATATAGTTTTCTGGTTCCACCTGCTACTCTATCCATTCACATACAGATCTATACCGCCGCAGGAGAAGATTATGAAAGTCAACTGGAAGAACATGCTTTTTCATCCGGATACGAATACATTTGTTCCATAAAACAAGACGGCGAAAATCCTGGCATTTCTACCGTAGAAGACTTCATTGCCTTCACCCATTTAATTAACGGGGAAGTCTATGAAAACAGAAGTTTGGAAGAGTTTGGTGAAAAAACGGGAGAAACCACGACCTACTACCTGCTGAACGACTTAACCTTTACTGAAGAAGAATCCACACAGGTGCAAATGATTGGAAAGTACAAAAAAGGGGATAGCACCGGAAAAGGCTTATTCAATGACGTATTTGACGGGAAAGGACATAGTTTGAATAATCTACGTTTCGAACAAACAGTGGATGGAAGTTATTATGCCGGACTTTTTAGCGGAATATCTACCACCGGAACTATAAAAAAACTAATTCTCGGACAAGCCGTGTATAATAAAGAGAATGACACCAAAAATGCGGCATTTCTAGCTGGTATAAATCGAGGAGAAATCAACAATTGTATGCTCCAAAACTGTACCGTTGAAATCATCCGGGATGACAGCGATTTCGGAAACCTGGCAAACTGGAACGAAGGAATCATTATCAATTGCCATGTAGATAACGTAAGACTAAAAAATGAGATTCCACAAGGAAACGCCCTCACACGATATAACCAAGGTGGGAAAATCATCAACTGCGCAGTCACCAACTGCAATTTCAGTAAAGCTAAAAACAGAAGCGGTCTCATCTGCAGTATCACTAAAAACGGAGAAATTCTGAACTGCTATCTTAAAGGAAACACAAGTAAGAATCATGCCATCTGCCTGCAAGCCACCGATTCCAATATCCGCTGTTGCTACTATGACAGTTCCTCCAAAGTTCCGATAGGAAACCTCTCAACAATCTCTCCCTCCGACTCCATCATGAAATACGTCAGCACCGACGAAGAGAAAGGAATCCTGCCGACCATACTCAACCAATGGATACTCGACAGCGGAAAGCGGCTCTTCCCCCATCTTACCTTCTTGTCGTGGGAGAAAGGAGAAACACTACCCGCCATCCTGGTATCCCCATAATTTTTCTAAAAATAAAAAGAAGGTATTCATAAATATTGTATTTTTGCGCCAAATGCAAAAATTGAAACCATGAACAATAAAAAATTTATCATCACCATCATTATATTGGCTGTGATTGTAGCAGCAGTATCTTTCTTTGCCGTAAATGAAGCCCGTAAGAACAAAGAAATGAGTCAGCTCTTTGCGGTGGAAAAACAAGAGATGGAAAATGAATACAGCACATTTGCTACCCAATACGACGAATTGCAGATTCAGATAAATAATGACTCCTTGCGTGAAAAGCTGGAAAGCGAAAAGCTGAAAACCCAGCGCCTGTTAGAGGAACTGCGTCAGGTGAAAACCAGCGATGCAGCTGAAATCATGCGACTGAAAAAAGAATTGAAAACCGTACGTGCCGTATTGAGAAGCTACGTAATGCAGATAGACTCCCTGAACAAAATCAATGCTGCCTTGATGCAAGAAAATCAGGAAGTAAAGAGCAAATATAGTGCTGCTACCGCACAGATTTCCAACCTGTCACAAGAGACTAAGAGCCTGAATGAAAAAGTATCACTGGCTGCCCAGCTGGATGCCACCAACATTCGGGTACAGACACTGAACAAAAGAGGACGCGATACGGAACGTGTAAAGAATATCAAGAAGATTGCGATTTCATTCACCATCGTGAAGAACATTACGGCACAGACGGGTAACAAGACCCTTTATGTACGTATTGCCAAACCGGACAACGAAGTGCTGACCAAGAGTCCGAGCAACCAGTTCAAGTTTGAAGACCGCAACATCAGCTATTCTATCAAGAAATACATTGAATACACGGGTGAAGAACAGACTGTCACAGTATACTGGGACGTAGAAGAATTCTTGTCGGCCGGTACATACCACGTGTATATATTCGCCGACGGCAGCATGATTGGTCAGGGTTCATTCCGTATGAAATAATTTTCAGAAAACATGAAAAAGCACATCAGTCACCTGATATACGGTTGGCTTGCACTAATGGGCCTGCTATCTTCCTGCGGAGAAGACCGCTCGGGAGAATACTATGCCCTGATTGCCACCAAGACATGGATTTACGAGGTGATGCAGGAAAACTATCTTTTTTATGAAGATATTCCGGCAGAAGAAAAACTGGACTTTTTCAAGAAGCCGGCTGAGTTTCTTACTTCAGCCGCATCCTCCAAAGACCAGAAAAACGGGTATGTGTTTTCTCATGTAGACTCCGTATTTACTACCTCGCGTGCCACCAGCACTTATCCCTGCTTCGGTTTTGAAGCGGCCTTGGTACGTACTGAAGGAGGAACAAATGCACTGAGAGTATTGTACACACAACCTAACTCGCCAGCAGAAGAAGCCGGACTGAAACGAGGCGACTGGATTATTGCCGTAGACAACCAGAAAGTATCCACAAGTGATTATTCCACTTATATCACCCGACCGACAAAAGCGTACAGTTTTACATTAGGTAAATACAATCCTTATCCGGAAGAGGTGGACGACCCGGAATTCAACTACGTGGAATTTGATACGCTTGGAGTAGTCCAGATGCCGGAACCTCGCTACGTGGAAGAACAAGATGTACTTAAATACGGCATCATCTCCTCGGGTTCACGAAAAGCGTTCTACCTGCTGTACAACGAATTTGGAGAAAGTGCCGATGCACTCAAAGAAGCGTTTTCACAACTGAACGGACAGCAGTTTGACGATATAATCCTGGACTTGCGCTACAATCCGGGAGGATACGTAAATACATCGCAGCATCTTTGCTCGGCTTTGGCTCCCGCTACGGCAATGGGACAGCCTTTCCTGCACATGACTTACAATGACAAAATCAATAAAACGGAAACACTGAACTTCGAATCCAGTCCGCTGACCGGAGGAGCAAGTCTGTCTTATCAAAACCTGTATGTCCTCACTTCGGGCAATACTGCCTCCGCTTCTGAAATTGTCATCAACTGCCTGAAGCCCTATATGGAAGGGCGTTTGTATCAGGTAGGAGCAGCCACTTTCGGAAAGAATGTGGCTCAGCAACTGTTTACCAATGCTGAAGCTCCAGGCATTGAATTATGGCTTACCACTACTTACCTGAGCAATTCACAAGGATATTATGATTACTTCAAGGAGGGATTATTGCCGGATTTCGAAATAGAAGAAAACTATGGAGCTGAATTAGGAGATTTCGGTTCGGCTGAAGACCAGCTTATGCAACCGGTTCTATATAGAATGGAAAACGGAAGTTTCCCGGTGGTTACCAATCCGGACGAATCAGAAGATGCTACGACTTTAAGCCGCAGCCGGACTTCCAAGCATGTGCAATTGCTGGTTGACCCCATTGCACGGAAGCCTCATTACAACCGCATAAAAAGATAAAAGTAACCGGTAAGACACACGCTCAGCAAAAATTAAATTTATTACTGATTCTTTTCAACAAAACGCTTTGACTATTTGTTCTAATGTCATACATTTGCAATGTTGCATAAGCAACCAAATAAAAAGTCAGCATCAGTAATGAAAAGAATTACAAGTTTACTCTTACTGCTTGGCGCAACTCTCAGCAGTTATGCCCAACAAGTACTTACTCTGGACAGTTGCCGGGCGCTCGCTCTGGCCAACAACAAAGAGCTGCGAATTTCACAGGAAAAAGTCAATGCCGCCCACTATGAGAAGAAGGCTGCATTCACTAATTATCTGCCTAAAATTGATCTTACAGGGGGATATATGCGCACGCAAAAAGAAATATCCCTGCTCAGTGATGCACAGAAGCAAAGCATCGGTAACATGGGTACCAACTTAGGAAACCAGTTGCAGCAAGGTATGCAGTCGGCTGAATTCCAGGCTGCCATGAAACAACTTGCTGCGGCAAATCCCGGACTGGCTGCCGGATTGCAAGGATTGCTGCCTGGTGCTGTGGCCGGACTTACGGATGGACTGAACGCCGTAGGACAAGGTCTGGTGGATGCCTTCCGTACAGATACTCGAAACATGACGGTGGGAGCTGCCACCCTCACCCAGCCTCTCTTTATGGGTGGAAAAATCATTGCCTACAACAAGATTACCAAATATGCAGAACGTCTGGCTGAATCACAGCATGCCACGGGTATGCAAGATCTTATCCTGCAGACGGACCAGGTTTACTGGCAAATCATCTCACTCGTCAATAAGAAAAAACTGGCAGAGAATTTTTTGGAGCTGGTACAGAAACTAGATTCGGACGTAGACAAGATGATAAAAGAAGGGGTGGCTACCAAAGCCGACGGATTAAGTGTCAAAGTGAAGGTAAACGAAGCCGAAATGATGCTTACTCAGGTAGATAATGGCTTGAACCTCTCAAAAATGCTTTTGTGCCAGCTCTGTGGTCTTCCGTTGGAAACCGATTTCCAACTGGCCGATGAAAGCATGAAAGACTTGCCCCTCCCCAACACCTATACGGAGGCGAACGTAAGCACAGCTCTCAGCAACCGTGAAGAGCTGAAGAGTCTGGAATTGGCATCGGAAATCTATCGCCAGAAAGTAAACGTAGTCCGCGCGGATTTTCTTCCTTCTGTAGCTTTGACCGCCAATTATCTGGTGACCAACCCGTCGCTCGTCAACGGATTTGAAAATAAGTTCCGCGGCATGTGGGCTGCCGGAGTAGTAGTAAAAATCCCTGTATTCCACTGGGGAGAAGGTATCTATAAGGTAAAGGCCGCCAAGGCGGAAGCCAACATCGCCCGCTACAAACTGGAAGACATCAAAGAAAAAGTGGAACTTCAGGTGACACAGAACTCCTATAAGGTAAATGAATCGACCAAGAAATTAGCTTTAGCCGAAAAGAACATGGAGAAAGCAGAAGAAAACCTGCGCTATGCCAATTTGGGATTTAAGGAAGGAGTCATTCCGACCAGCAACGTGCTGGAAGCACAAACTGCCTGGTTCTCGGCACAAGCCGGAAAAATAGACGCACAGATAGACGTCAAAATGAGTGAACTTTATTTGAACAAATCAATGGGAATTTTAAAATAATACAGATATATGGAAAAGACTCAACGCAACAATATCATGCTGGCTTTCTTTACATTGTTAGCCGTAATCGTTATCGTCAGCATCATCGGATTCTTCACCTTAGGAAAAGGTCCTGAAATCATACAAGGCCAGGCTGAAGCCACAGAATACAGGGTATCGAGCAAGGTACCGGGACGTATCCTGAAATTCTTTGTCAGCGAAGGAGATAAAGTGAAAGCGGGTGATACACTGGCTATTCTGGAGGCTCCGGATGTAATGGCTAAATTGTCGCAGGCACAAGCTGCCGAACAGGCTGCACAGGCACTGAACGAGAAGGCCCTGCGAGGTACAAGAAGCGAGCAACTGCAGGCTGCATACGAAATGTGGCAGAAAGCCAAAGCAGGACTGGAGATTGCCGAAAAATCATACAACCGTGTGAACCGCCTGTACGAAGAAGGAGTGATGACCGCACAGAAAAGAGATGAAGCAAAAGCACAATACGATGCCATGAAGGCAACCGAACGTGCTGCCAATGCACAGTACACAATGGCCAAGAATGGTGCACAGCGTGAAGACAAGGCCATGGCTGCCGCACAGGTAGAACGTGCCAAAGGAGCTGTAGCCGAGGTTTCTTCTTACGTATCAGAAACTTACCTGGTAGCAGCTGCCGATGGAGAAGTGGCCGAAATCTTCCCGAAAGTAGGTGAACTGGTTGGTACGGGAGCTCCCATCATGAACGTATCCCAACTGGATGACATGTGGGTGACATTCAACGTACGTGAGGATTTTCTGAAAGATTTCACCGTAGGAAGCAAGATTAAAGCCTACGTTCCTGCCCTGGAAAAAGAAGCTGAATTCCAGGTGACAGTCATGAAGGACTTAGGTACGTATGCCGCATGGAAAGCCACCAAGACAACCGGTCAGTTTGACCTGAAGACTTTTGAAGTAAAGGCAAAACCCGTACAGCCTGTAGAAAATTTACGTCCGGGTATGTCTGCTATCATTGAAAAATAAATCCACATGTCGACAACCACCTATCAATGTTACCTGAAAGTGATGCGAAGAGAAATTCTCCGCATTGCCACCAAGCCGATGTACCTGTTCTGCATGGTCATCGCTCCATTGTTCTGTTTCCTGTTTTTCACCACCCTGATGGAAAACGGGCTGCCGACCAATCTGCCTGCAGGAGTGGTGGACCTCGACAACACCGCCACGACACGCAACATTATCCGCAACCTGGACGCGTTTCAGCAGACCCAGATTGTAGCGCATTACCCAAGTGTCACAGAAGCAAGACAGGCCGTACAGCGCGGAGAGATTTATTCATTCTATTACATTCCGAAAGGAACGACCGAAGAAGCCCTTGCCAGCAGACAGCCGAAAGTGTCCTTCTATGTTAACTATTCTTACCTGATTGCAGGTTCCTTGCTCTATAAGGACCAAAGAACCATGTCGGAGTTAGCCTCTGCAGCCGTAGGACAAGCAACCTTATTAGCCAAAGGAGCTACTGAAGATCAGGCACTTGCCTTCCTGCAACCGGTAGTCATTTCTACCCATGCACTGAACAACCCCTGGCTGAACTACTCGGTGTACTTGTGTAATACCTTGTTTCCGGGTATCCTGATGCTGCTCATTTTCCTGACTACCGTATATACCATCGGAACAGAATTAAAGGACAAGACTTCAAAGGAACTGATGCAACTGGCCGATAACTCCATTGTGACGGCACTAGTAGGGAAATTGATTCCTCAAACCGTTACGTTCTTTATCATGGCTACGTTCTATAACGTGTACTTATACGGATTTCTGCACTATCCGTGTCACAGCGGGATTTTCCCGATGCTGTTAGCCGGACTGCTGCTGGTGCTTGCTTCACAGGCATTCGGCGTATTCCTTTTCGGCTTGTTCGGTTCACTCCGTCTGGCATTGAGTGCTGCTTCTCTGTGGGGAGTCATTTCATTCTCCATCTCGGGATTCACTTTCCCAGTCATGGCGATGCACCCCACGCTGCAGGCTTTGTCCGTCTTGTTCCCCTTGCGGCACTATTTCCTGCTCTACGTGAATCTGGCCTTAAACGGTTATCCGGTCATTTATGCCTGGCATGCCGTTACCGCCCTGCTGCTGTTCATGCTCCTGCCTTTCTTCTTCCTGAAAAGAATACGCACGGCCATGCTGCATTATGTCTATATCCCTTAACCCTTTGCGTTCATGAAAAAAGAATCGTTAAAACAAACCATACAACAAGGCTTTGCAGGTCTCTTCCATATATGCAAGCAGGAACTGAAAGCCGTTTTCAAAGACCAGGGCGTACTTATTTTCTTCTTGCTTGTCCCGCTGGCCTACCCGCTGGTATATGCCTTTATTTATACCAATGAGGTGGTACGAGAAGTGCCTGTAGCGGTGATTGACAACAGCAACACGGCACTCAGCCGCCAGTTTATCCGTACGGTTGATGCAAGCGCCGACGTGCATATCCAGTCGCATTGTGCGGACATGGAAGAAGGGAAAAACCTGTTGAAAGAAACAAGGGTATATGGCATTCTCTACATTCCAGAAAGTTTCAGCAAAGACATCGCTTCCGGCAAACAGACTACAGTCAGTATTTACTGTGACATGAGTGGTATGCTATACTACAAAGCACTGGTATTGGCAAGTACCAACGCTTCACTCACCTTAAATAAAAAAATCCAAATACAGCGGATGGGAAATACAACGGAACGGCAGGATGAGGTCAGTACGGCTCCCATCGAATACGAAGATGTATCGCTATTCAACCCGCAAGACGGATTTGCCAGTTTCCTGATTCCGGCTGTACTTATCCTGATTATACAGCAGACGTTATTGTTAGGCATCGGACTTTCAGCAGGAACCGCCCGTGAGAATAACCGCTTCAAAGACTTGGTCCCCATCAGCCGACAGTATCAGGGTACGCTCCGCATTGTAGGCGGAAAGTCATTGGCTTATTTCCTGATTTATGCATTAGTGGCTGCGTATGTGCTCTGCCTTGTACCGCAACTATTTGATTTGGTACAAATTGCACAACCTATGACCTTGCTGGCTTTTGTGGTGCCTTACATCTTGGCATGTATTTTCTTTGCGATGACCTGCTCCATCTTTATACATCACAGAGAGTCGTGTCTGATGATTTATGTCTTCACCTCCGTGCCGCTCCTGTTCATCTCCGGAATCTCCTGGCCGGGAGCTGCCGTACCTACGTTCTGGAAAGTATTCTCCTGGATATTCCCATCTACGTTTGGTATCAACGGGTTTGTAAGAATCAACAACATGGGCGCAACTCTTCCGGAAGTGTTAGTCGAATATCAGGCACTTTGGATACAAGCTATCGTATATTTCTTCACAACCTGCATCGTCTACCGGCGACAAATCATATTGAGCCGCCGACATGCCATGGAACGCCTGCGTATGTTCAGGCTACGAAAACTGGTTGCCAAGACATCCAAATAACCAAACTTTATTCCTATTATCCGGCTTCGTAAACTTTACCAGGCCGGATAATTTATCTTTATTAACACCTGAACAAGAGTGAATACCCCAGAATACTCGTAGCTTTGCGAATATTTATAAACGAGCTTATGAAACACCTTATTTATATATTCGCCGGGCTGATATGTTGCCTGATTACATTACCTCAGGTGGGGGCTTCTCCATTGGAAAACAAGAAACAGCGTTTCCGAATTACCGTACTGAATACCGGAGGAGAGCCTCAACAAGGTATCATTCTGAAAGTGGCAGGCTACAGCAGCGAGTATATCAGCGACGAACAAGGTCTCATCGATTTCGAACAATCCATTGACAACAATTACGTCCGTACTGCCAATTTTTACTTCCCGGCAGATAAGAACAGAACAGTCAAATCCTTGCGATTGGACGAAGCAGCACAAGATACAATCATCCGTATAGACCGCCCGGAGGATTTGGCACGCTTCAAGCAAAGCGGTAAGACATTACTGGTAAACGGCGTGCTGAAAGAAGGAGGCAAACCTGTTCCTCATGCAGAAATCAGCATCCAGGGAACCGGGAAACGCACATTCTCTAATGCGCAGGGTGAATTCAGTATTGAAGCGGATTACAGTCACCTGATTATGATACGGGCAGAACGCATGGAAAACAAGTATCTCGACATCGAGTCTTTCCTGCAGAACCCTAACCAGCCGTTGGAAATACGAATGACAAAGAAAGGAGCCGACCGGGTGTATCACGTAGTAGAGAAAATGCCGGAGTATCCTGGAGGGATGAAAGCCTTCTTCAACTATATCAGAAGAAAGGCGCATACCACGAAACTAGCCGAGGAAACTCAGAAAGAGGGAGCGGTCATGATTCAATTCATTGTAGAAAAAGACGGTAGTATCACTTCTCCCAGCATTGTAAGAGGGCTGGACGCACGTCTGGATACGGCCGCTTTGGATGCCATTATAGTGATGCCCGACTGGATTCCAGCACAGGAACACGGAGTTAACGTACGCTGTAAATATTCTGTTCCGGTTCCTTTCAAGAAACCGAAACCGGCTCCTCCTGTTGCTCCGAAACCCACTACTGATATAAAGAAAGACAGCATCGCTGTACCTTCAGTTCCAGCTGACTCTCTTGCGCAGGATACGATTCTTCAGGTTATCCCTATGCCATCTGCAGACTCACTGACCACAGATACACTGGCCACGGATACAACCTTAGTGGTCTCTACTGACAGTACAAGCGTACAAAATGAAACAGCTGCCTCATTGTCTACTTCTGAAGCCACAGAAGTCAAACCGAAAAAACGGAACTTCATCGTTCGTTTCTTCCGCTGGCTGTTCGGTATCAAAGACAAGGAAAATACGCCCGCAGAGCCCAAAGAAGAAAAAACATCTGAGGCTGTACCGGAAGAAGGAATTCAAAAAGAAGAATAAATGTAAAACTTAAATAACACAGTCATGAAAAAACTTTTTGTACTTTTTTATGCGCTAATGTGCCTGGTTACTCTGCAGGCACAAAAGGTAACGCTACAGGATGTAGCCAACGGCACCTATCGCGCACAAAGTATACAGGGATTAAAACCGATGCTGGACGGTGAACATTACACCCAAATCAGCAAGGACCACAAACGAATCGTCAAATACTCTTTTAAGACCGGTAAAGAGGTAGCTACCATCTTTGACGTAGCCACTGCCCGCAACCACAAGTTGAAAAATTTCGATGACTATATTATGTCACCGGACGAAAGCCTGATATTGATTCAAACGGAAACCAAGCCGATTTACCGTCGCTCATTCACAGCTGTATATTATATATACAATGTGAGAAACCGTACACTCGAACCTTTGTCAAACAACGGTCCGCAACAGGTTCCTTTGTTCTCACCCGACAGTCACCAGATTGCGTTTGTGCGCAACAACAACATTTACCTTATCAAGCTGCTTTTCGGCAACAGTGAATCGCAGGTAACGAAAGACGGAGAATATAACAAGGTGCTCAACGGTATTCCTGACTGGGTGTATGAAGAAGAATTCAGCTATAACCGCGCCTTCGATTTCAGTGCAGACAGTAAAATGATTGCATACGTCCGCTTCGATGAAAGCCAGGTTCCCATGTACTCTTTCCCATGGTATAAGGGTATGGCTCCGGAAAAAACGGAATACACCACCTATCCGGGAAGCTATGACTACAAATATCCCAAAGCAGGAGTTGTAAACTCCAAGGTTAGCGTACATTCTTTTGACATAAAAAGTCGTGTAACCCGTAAAATGGAACTTCCTGTAGATTCCGACGGTTATGTACCTCGCATCAAATTCACAGATGACCCGGAAAAACTGGCCATCATGACATTGAATCGCCACCAGAACCGCTTCGACCTTTATATGGCCAATCCACGCAGTGCCATCTGCAAAGTAGCCATCCGCGACGAGGCAGAGCAGTACATTAAAGAGCAAGCCTATTCAGACATTGCATTCTATCCGGAACACATCGTTATGATGAGTGAACGGGATGGATACAACCACCTTTACCTGTACACCATTGGAGGAAACCTGGTGAAACAAATCACAAAAGGAGAATTTGAGGTAAAGGATTTCCTGGGATGGGACCAGAAAGCAAATGTTTTCTACTACACCAGCAACGAAGGAAGCCCCTTGCGCACTGCGGTGTACAAAATTGACGGAAAGGGTAAAAAGACCAAACTTTCTACACGTACCGGAACAAACAGTGCATTGTTCAGCAAAAACCTGAACTATTACATCAACACGTATTCCAGTGCGCAGACTCCTACCCTTATTACGCTGAACAACAACAAGGGCCAGGAAATGGTTACACTGCTTGACAACAAAGAACTGAAAAGCAAAACAGCTCAGCTGAATATGCCGACAAAAGAGTTTTTCTCTTTCAAAACCAGTGAAGGAGTAGAACTGAACGGTTGGATGATGAAACCGGCCAACTTCAATCCTTCCAAGAAATATCCGGTAATCATGCACCAATATAGTGGTCCCGGCTCTCAGCAGGTACTCGACAAGTGGGGTATCGGAAGCTTCAGTGACGGAGGTATGTTTGAAGCCGTAATGTGCGACAAAGGTTATATCATGGTCTGCGTAGACGGACGTGGTACCGGAGGTAGAGGAGCTGTATTCGAAAAATGTACGTACCTTTCTATCGGTGTGAAAGAAGCTACCGACCAGGCTGAAGCAGCTAAATACCTCTCTACTCTGCCTTACGTAGATGGAAGCCGTATTGGCATTTGGGGCTGGAGCTATGGAGGATACAACACGTTGATGTCAATGAGCGAAGGTTCTGGCGCATTCAAGGCCGGAGTTGCCATTGCCGCTCCGACAGACTGGAGATTCTATGATTCAGTCTATACCGAACGTTTCATGCGCACACCGAAAGAAAACGGTGACGGTTACCAGGCTTCTTCTGCCATCAGCCGTGCATCCAAACTAAAAGGAAAGCTGTTGCTCATCCATGGAAGTGCAGACGACAACGTGCACCTGCAGAATTTCATGGAGTACAGTGAAGCACTGGTACAGGCAAACATCCAGTTTGATACTCAGATTTACACCAACCGTAATCACAGTATCTTCGGAGGAAATACCCGCAACCACCTGATGAACAGAGTGGCTAATTTCTTCCTGCAGAACCTATAATATTTCATTTTAGCAGATGACACCAGTCACAAGAAGCTGGTGTCATCTGTTTTTCTTTGTTCTTTTATCTTACCACTATGACACACATCAGAAAGCCTGATTGGCTAAAAATCCAGATTGGCACCAATGCCCGATATACTGAAACCAAACGCATTGTAGATACCCATAAGCTTCATACCATCTGTAGCAGCGGACGCTGTCCCAACTTAGGTGAATGCTGGGGAAAAGGCACCGCCACCTTCATGATTGGAGGAGCCATCTGTACCCGTTCCTGCAAGTTCTGCAATACACAAACCGGAAGACCTCTCCCATTGGATCCGGAAGAACCGCTCAGAGTGGCCCAGTCCATCCAACTCATGAAGCTTGACCACGCGGTCATCACCTCTGTCGACCGGGATGATTTAAAGGATTTAGGTGCCTCACACTGGGCTGCCACCCTGATGGCCATCCGAAAATTGTGTCCTGACACCACCATAGAGGCACTTATTCCCGATTTTCAAGGCTACAGCGAATTATTGCAGCAGGTCATTGAAACACGTCCCGATATTCTTTCACACAACCTGGAAACCGTCCGCCGTCTCAGCCCACAGGTCAGAAGTGTAGCAGATTATGATACCAGCCTGAAAGTTATCCGTCAGATTGCAGACAATGGACTAAAAGCCAAATCCGGTATCATGGTGGGGTTGGGAGAAACCACAGAAGAAGTAGAAGAAACGATGGATGACCTGCTACAGAACGGTTGCCAGATACTGACCATCGGACAATACCTGCAACCAACTGCCAAGCACTATCCGGTAGCAGAATACATCCATCCAGACCAGTTCAAGAAATTTAAAGAGATAGGTGAAGCCAAAGGATTTGAAATTGTAGAAAGCGGTCCGCTGGTCCGTTCTTCTTACCATGCTGAAAAACATCTCCGCAAACAATGAACAATTTTCTTTTTCCAATTGTTGCAATTTTATCAACTGATGCTCTTCGACTATGAATCTATTGCTCAAATACAAAGATAAAATTGTATCATTTGGATTGCTTCCTATCATTATCACACTGATAGGCATTCATCTGTTCCCAACGACCGCCATGTTGGGAACAGGACTTGCTATCAGTATTGCGGGACTGCTTTATGATGTGTTGCGCCTGAAAGGACTTAATTTCTTTCTTTTGCAGGGAACTATCGGAATTGGTGTCTGCTTCCTTTTAAGATTGTTCACCGGATATGAATACATCCCTAAGAACAGTCTGACTCCTTCATTGGAATTCATGCTGTTAGTATGTGCTTTCATCCATGTAACAGCCCCGGAAATTTATCGGAATTTCTTGAAGAAGTTTCATCTTAATTTCACTTCTTCTTACCTACTGGAAGCAAAAATAATCGTGATTTTTTCCAGTATCCACTTAATTGTATTGTTTTTCCTCTACAACAAGCTAATTCCCTTTTCTCCTGAAAATAACTTTGGAATCATCTATTTGATTCCTACACTTATTTACGTAATATGTCTGGTCATTAACATCGTAGGAATACAGATTGCTGCCACACAATCTCCTCAAGAGCAACATATCATACGGATTGTTCCTATCTGCAACGGGAAAATATATCTTACCCCGCATGCAGAAAACACAACGATTTGGGATGCTCCTATCAAGACTTTATTTGACGGACCGTTAAGAAAAAGCCAGCGTCACGCAAAGAACCTGGTAAAAAAACATCAGTCAACTTCTCACACCACACATAAGAAGAAGTTTTTTCCAAGACTCATCCTCAGCTACCGTACACAAGGCAGTACACCGGCTTTCGTACAGTTATATATACTTCCCGTCAGCCATGAAGATGAATTCAAACTCTCGGAAGGCTACTTCTTTACTTGTGAAGACATCAGACAAAATCCGGAAAAGTTCAGTAACGAACTAAGAATTGAATGTGACCGCCTCCACATGGTGGCCCAGATATGGAAAGAGTTCAAATAAAATACTACTTATAAATCAGGAAGATACAAGGAATCTTATTCAGTTCCGGTAATTTCCCCTTCCATTCCTTAACGGTTTTGGTCTGGATAAATTCTCCTTCACAAGTTATATTAGCTGCAATACACAGCTTCGTTTGCGGACGACAAGTTTTCAAAATGTCTTCCAACATCTTATGGTTGCGATAAGGAGTTTCGATAAACAACTGGGTCTGGTTTTCGGAATAAACACGTGCTTCCAGTTCTTTTAAACGGCGCATGCGGTCAGCCGGTTCTATCGGCAGATACCCATGAAAAGCGAAACTCTGTCCGTTAAATCCTGAACCCATCACCGACAAGATAATAGAAGAAGGCCCTACCAGAGGTACAACCTTAAAATTCCGCTTCTGGGCAATAGCTACCACATCGGCTCCCGGATCGGCCACAGCCGGACAGCCAGCTTCAGAAATAACCCCCATGGAGTGTCCCTCTGCAAGCGGAGCAAGATAACCCGATATAGCTTCCGGAGAAGTATGCTTGTTCAACGGATAAAAAGTAAGCTCATCAATACAAATATCCGCATCTACCTTTTTCAAAAAGCGACGTGCCGAGCGCACATCTTCCACTATAAAATGCTTTATATTGACAATTATCTCCCGATTATAAGAGGGTAAAACCTTTTCGATAGCCGTATCACCTAAAGTAACAGGCAACAAATACAATGCAACTTCCATAAGGAATCTTTAAGTCAATCAGTTTAATTCTTTTATCATTTCAGAATAATCCGTACATTCCAACAAACTCTTTAGAGTCATTTCCGGATGATTCTTCATATAGCGCTCTATCACCTTCATCCCCAGCCATATTCCCAAGAAAGGAGGAGTCTTTTCACCGTTAAACAGAAGCCGCGTGTTAGAAGATACATACGAGCGAATAATCATTGGGTCGGTAGTCCTCATATAATGGTTCTGACGGATTTCCTCCCAAAGTTCTTTTTCGTGCTGCTCGCACCATTTTATTTCTTCCTTGGAGTAGCCCAAAGCCGTTTTGCCACTTCCATTTCCTTCAAGAATAGTTTCCACAACCCAGGCTATTTTCCCCCGATACAACAGAATATCCATCAAAGAACGATGACCTTCCTGCCACAAGAAAGGATACTGTCCCAGCAAATAAAAGGTAAAGCAATCAGGCACGATGTATTCCGGCGACATCGAGCGTCGCTGGTTTGCGTAATAATATTTTTTATAGAGAGGATAGTCACTCCCCATATACTTGTCCAGACTGATTCCCAAAATACTGTCTCCAACAACGACAGACTGATTCAGGGCAGAAATCTGCGTATAAATCTGCGGAACCGGCAACTCATGAATTTCTTTTTTCAGGTTGCTGAATCCCTGTGTCAGATGCTGTTCAAGACTGCTTACATCCTTAAACTTCTCTCCCACATCTTCCATTAAATGTACCAATATGGAATCTGAGAAATAAGCACACAAACGGTCGTTCATATCTACCATATCCACAGAACCCAAATCAAGCACTTCCTCTATCAGTAGACGCGTCTCCTGGGAAAATTCAGTATTCATCCGTTGCAGGGAAAAGAAACTGTTCTGCACAGTTGCTTCATATTGCAAGCGGTCATATCGGGCTATCTTTATTCCTGAAAACGAAAAATCGTCTTTCTGCTTGTCAGAACGACAAGCAGAAAAGACGATTATACTCAGTAATATAAAAATAAGCCGATACATTCAATATTATCCGTAAATTATATTGCCATTGGCATCTTTATATTCATCCAGCCCCTTTTCATAAGTTGCCATAGCTCTCAAGCTCATACCTACGCTGGAGAAACCACCATCGTGGAACAAGTTCTGCATAGTCACCTTACGAGTCAGGTCAGAGAACATTACGATACAGTAATCAGCACATTCATCAGCCGATGCATTGCCCAGAGGAGACATACGGTTGGCAAAGTCGAACAACTTGTCCATACCTTTCACACCCGATCCGGCAGTAGTCATAGTCGGTGACTGAGAGATAGTATTGATACGTACATGGTGTTCACGTCCGTAAATATAACCGAAGCTACGAGCGATAGATTCCAGCAAAGCCTTTGCGTCTGCCATATCATTATAACCATAGAATGTACGCTGTGCAGCCACATAACTCAAAGCTACGATAGAACCGTATTCATTGATAGCATCCAACTTCTTGGCAGATTGAATCATTTTATGGAATGAAACGGCTGAAATATCCAATGTTTTACTCAACATGTCATAGTCCAAATCATCGTAAGTACGTTTTTTACGAACATTTGGAGACATACCGATAGAATGAAGTACAAAGTCAATCTTTCCGCCCAATACCTCCATTGAACGCTTAAAGACATTTTCCAAATCTTCTACAGAGGTAGCGTCAGCCGGAATCACTTCACAGTTTAATTTTTCCGCCAAAGCAGAGACCTCACCCATACGTACTGCTACAGGGGTATTAGAGAGTGTGATAACGGCACCTTCTTCTACAGCCTTTTCTGCCACTTTCCAAGCGATAGACTGTTCGTTCAGTGCACCAAAAATAATACCTCTTTTTCCTTTCAGCAAATTATAACTCATATTATTTTCAATTATAAATTTGGGGCAAAGATACAAACTTTATTTACACTATTTACATTTATAAGGCCAAAATATTCAATCGCGTAAAATTATGCTCAGTTTTTTCACTGATAAAATCAAAAATTGCAAGCGTATATCAAACAGAAAGCTTATTTTTGCATCCTGAATAAAAAAGGTTTTTCATAATATTATTTAGGTTAGAATTAGATTTATTATCCTCCTGCATGTCCCCTGTGAAGGCAGCATGTTCAGGAGGATAATAGCTTAAAGAAACATACGTGAATCACATTAATCTTATATATAAACACATTATTACAATGAAAAAGTTTCCCACTCTTTGCCTCGCTTTCATTTACAGCGGGAGTATGCTTTGTGCCCAAACGGCAGAAAAGACCATTAAAGTGATTGTTGAAAACCCTTGGAATACAGCTAAAACCGACGAACCTGTAGTGATTGATATTCATTCTTTAAATACAGGATTCACCGTTAAATCGGCCGTTGTGAAAGAAGGGAACAATGAAATACCTTCACAGTTGGACGATTTAAACTTCGATTTAAGAGCTGATGAACTGGCTTTCGTGACTAATTTGCCGGCGCAATCCAAGAAAGTATTCACCCTGACTCTTTCCTCTGTCAAGACAAACAAGACCTATCCAGCCCGTGTGTTTGCAGAAATGCTGTTCCGCACAGCCAAATCAAATGAATATGCTCATGGCACAGCTGTATACGCTCCGGGCGACAGTTACACTTACACTATTCTGCAACATCACGGTATTGCATTCGAAAGCGAGCTGGTGGCCTACCGCATCTATTTTAACGAGAAACAGACAACCGATTTATACGGAAAGTTCAATAAAGGTCTGGAAATAGAAGAAAGTATGTTCTATCCTACAGACGAACAATTACAAAAAGGATTCGGAGATGACGTGATTCTGGTAAGAGGCAGTTGCGGAGCCGGAACATTAAGAGGATGGGACGGTTCACAAGCTACCGACATTAAGCCTGTGGCCTTCCGCGGACAACGCCTCATCGCCAGCGGTCCGGTACGTACCATTGCCGACGCTGAAGTAAAAGGTTGGGAATACCAGGGAAAAGAACTGAATATGATTAACCGCTACACACTGTATGCCGGACATCGTGACGCACAAGTAGACGTATTGTTTGACCAGCCTTTAGATAAAGAGACCTTCTGCACAGGCGTGCAAAATATCGGTTACAGCGCCACCATGTACTCAGACCACGAGGGACTGGTTGCCAGCTGGGGAACCGACTGGCCCGTAGGCGACACCATCAAATACAAAAAAGAAACAGTCGGTCTGGCGACTTATATTCCAAAGAAATACATCAGAAAGGAAGCTAAAGACAAGGAAAACTTCCTGTACACCGTCAGCGCCCCCCAAGAAAAGAGTTTCCGGTACTACACCATGTTTACTTCACGTAAGGAAGCATTCGGATTCCCTGATTCAAACACATGGTTCTCTTACGCACAAGAATGGAAAAAATCCCTTGAACAACCCTGCAAAATAACCATCGAAAAATAAGAATAAAAAAATCAGCCCCGACAAATTGCCGGGGCTGATTTTTTATCTTATAAATACATTAGTTTTCTTTTACTTCCCATCCCAATGCACTTGCACCTAATACAGCTGCATCTGCATCTTTCAACTGAGAAAGCAACAATTTTGTTTTTCCAGCATAAATCTTCAGGATGTTTTCATCGATAGCTTTCTGAATCGGCTTCATGATGTAATCACCAGACTTAGCCAGACCACCGAACAATACAATCGCTTCAGGACTTGAGAAAGCAATGAAATCAGCCAAAGCCTGTCCCAAAATACGACCTGTAAATTCAAAAATGTCCTGAGCCAGCTTGTCACCCTTCACTGCTGCATCGTATACGTCTTTTGATTGAATTTCATCTGCCGGAACATTTCTCAGCAAACTTGGTTCTGTGCGCTGTACCAAGAATTCGCGTGCAGTACGAGCCACACCTGTAGCAGAACAGTAAGTTTCCAGACATCCTTTACGACCGCATCCACATGCACGACCGTTACGATCAACGATCACATGACCCAATTCACCGGCAAATCCGTCATGACCATAAACCAGCTGTCCGTTAATTACGATACCACTACCTACACCGGTACCTAAAGTAATCATGATAAAATCTTTCATACCACGTGCAGCACCGTAAGTCATTTCTCCGATAGCAGCCGCATTGGCATCGTTAGTCAGTGCAGTCGGAATACCCAGACGTTCTTCAAACATTGAAGCCAGAGGAATGATTCCTTTCCAAGGCAAGTTAGGTGCAAATTCAATAGTACCGCTATAATAGTTTCCGTTAGGAGCACCCACTCCCATACCTTTTATTTTTTCAGCTCCACCAAACTGTGACAACAGAGGAAGAAGTTTCTTACATACAGCATCAACATAGTCGTCAATGTTTTCATATTGCTGTGTCTTGACAGAATCAGAAGCCAACACATTACCACGTGAGTCAACTACACCAAATACAGTGTTTGTTCCGCCAATGTCCATACCTACCACATAAGGTTTTTCCATGTTTATTGTCATGACATTTCTCTATTTAGGGTTAATTATCTACGGACAAAAGTAAATAATCAGTAAAAACAGAGCAAATTTTTAACGCATTATTTTTCGAAGCTTTTCACTTTTCTTATTTTTGCGAGACCTGATAAATCAATAAATTCACACAAACCAAATGATACACTTAGAAAACGTTCACAAGACCTATTACAACGGTACTCCCCTTCATGTACTTAAAGGTATCAACCTCCATATTAATAAAGGAGAATTCGTTTCCATCATGGGTTCTTCCGGTTCCGGAAAATCTACCCTTCTGAACATCTTAGGCATATTAGACAACTATGATTCAGGAGAATATTACCTGAACGATGTACTGATTCGTGACCTGAGCGAAAGCAAGGCCGCCGAGTACCGCAACCGTATGATTGGCTTCATCTTCCAGTCGTTCAACCTTATTTCTTTCAAGAACGCCATGGAGAATGTAGCCCTTCCCTTATTTTATCAAGGTGTAAGCCGGAAAAAGCGCAACCTGTTAGCCATGGAATACCTGGATAAATTAGGATTAAAAGAATGGGCACACCACCTCCCGAATGAAATGTCGGGCGGACAAAAACAACGTGTAGCCATTGCACGCGCATTAATTTCAAAGCCTGAAATCATTTTAGCAGACGAACCGACCGGAGCATTGGACAGTAAGACATCGGTGGAAGTCATGCAGATTCTAAAGGAACTGCACGAGAAAGAAGGACTGACCATCGTAGTGGTCACCCACGAAAGCGGAGTCGCCAACCAGACCGATAAGATTATCCATATCAAGGACGGACTGATAGAGCGCATAGAAGACAACATTGACCACAATGCATCTCCATTTGGCAAAAACGGATTCATGAAATAAAACACCAGCCATGACAGAATTAATACAAGAAATCTACGGAACCATCATGCGCAATAAGTTGCGCACCCTGCTGACCGGCTTTTCCGTAGCATGGGGCATCTTCATGCTGATTGTATTACTGGGAGCCGGAAACGGTCTCATCCATGCCTTTGAGAACCAGTCGAAAGGCATGATTATGAACTCCATGAAAATCTACCCGGGCATGACCTCACAACCTTACAAAGGAATGAAAGAGGGCCGTAGCATTTACCTGAAAGAGAGTGACCGCGAACTCACCGCCACTTCATTTCCTGACCACATCATCCAAACCGGTGCCACCGTCAGCAAAAGTGATGTCATTCTTACTTACGGAAAAGAAGCTGTCAGCATCGGAATCAATGGAGTATTTCCCAACTATCCTTCACTTGAAGCCATCAAGATTAAAGAAGGACGCTTCGTCAACGCACGCGACATGGAGGAGCGGCGAAAAATTATCGTACTGCATGAAAAAACGGTAAAGAACCTTTTTCCTCACACTTCTCCCATCGGGAAATACCTGAACGCACAAGGTGTACCCTATCAGGTGGTAGGTATCTATACCGACCAGAACAGTTTTTCTCCTTCTGCTCTCGTACCGTTCACTACCCTGCAAACCATCTATCAGAAGGGTGACAGCATAGACAACATCACATTTACAACCAAAGGGCTGACCGATGAGCCGACCAACGAACAATTTGAAGCGGAATACCGACAGGCTTTAGGGTTGAAGAAGCAGTTCTCGCCTACCGATGAAGGAGCCATCTGGATATGGAACCGCTTTACACAATACCTGCAACAGCAGACGGCCACCCAAATCCTGCATACTGCCATCTGGGTAATCGGAATCTTTACCCTGCTCAGCGGCATCGTAGGAGTGAGCAACATCATGCTGATTACCGTCCGCGAACGCACACACGAATTCGGCATCCGCAAAGCCCTGGGAGCTAAACCCGCTTCCATCCTCTGGCTGATTATCTCGGAAAGTGTGACTATCACGACTTTCTTCGGCTACATCGGTATGGTGGCAGGCATTGCCGTGACGGAATACATGAATCAGGTAGCAGGTAAACAGACCATGGACATGGGTGTCTTTTCGATGACCTTTTTCGAAAACCCGACTGTAGACTTGTCCATTGCCATAGAAGCTACCCTGACATTAGTTATCGCCGGTACGCTGGCCGGACTTTTCCCTGCAAGAAAAGCTGCCAGAATCCGACCCATCGAAGCACTTAGAGCAGACTGACCATGAGACGATTTGATTTAGATACATGGGAAGAGATTCTTCTCACTATCACCCGCAACAAAACCAGAAGCTTCCTGACTGCCTTCGGTATTTTCTGGGGAATATTCATGCTGATTTCCCTGATGGGCGGTGCCAAAGGACTACAGCAAATGCTTTCGCGCCAGTTTGAAGGCTTTGCCACCAATTCCGGTTTTCTGGGTACAAACAAAACGAGCAAGGCCTACAAAGGTTTTCAGCAAGGCAGATACTGGGACTTGGAAAACAAGGATGTGGAACGTGTGAGAAAACAGGTCAGCGAACTGGAAACCGTGACCGCCACCCTCGCCAAATGGGGTATTAATGCCATTTATAACGAAAATAAAATCTCAGGTACGCTGAAAGGACTTTATCCGGAATACCAGAAAATAGAAGAACCGAATATCGTGTTCGGACGGTTCATCAACGACGTTGACATACGCGACCAGCGAAAAGTCTGTGTGATTGGAAAGCGTATTTACGAGACCTTGTTCCCGGGAGGAGAAGACCCTTGCGGAAAGTTTATTGAAGTCAATGGCATCTACTACCGAGTAATCGGAGTAAGCATGGCGGTAGGAAATATTTCCATACAAGGCCAGTCCGAAACGTCGGTCATCATCCCGTTTTCTACCATGCAACAGAACTATAACTTCGGACAGAATGTGCAGTTGCTCTGTTATACGGCCCGTAAAGGATACTCCATCGGTGAGGTAGAGAAAAAGGTAGAGCAAGTGGTCAAAAAAGCACACCTGATTCATCCGGACGACGGACAGGCCGTTATTCTGGTCAACGCTGAAGCCATGTTCAGCATGGTAGACAACCTGTTTTCCGGCATTCGGATTCTAGGATGGATGGTCGGCCTTGGCACCTTGCTGGCCGGAGCCATCGGTGTGAGCAACATCATGATGGTTACGGTTAAGGAACGGACCACCGAAATCGGCATACGTCGTGCTATCGGAGCGCGTCCGAATGATATCTTGTCGCAGATTCTCTCCGAAAGTATGGTACTGACCATCCTGGCTGGTATGGCGGGAATCTCCTTCGCCGTATTTTTATTAAACGTGACGGAAATGGGAACCTCCACCCCCACTTCTCCCACTGAATTTCAAATCAGTTTCTGGGAAGCTATCGGCGCCTGTCTTCTCCTGCTAGTTTTAGGACTGCTGGCCGGACTGGCTCCTGCCTACCGCGCCATGAGTATCAAACCCATTGAAGCCATACGCGACGAATAAATAAAACCACAAAACAAACAAAAACCAAAGTTGATATGAAAAAGTACATCAAGATTATTTCGCTGGTGCTGATTGCGCTCATCTTTATCGGCACATTTGTATTCCTTTATCAGAAGTCGCAGCCGAAAGATACGGCCTACGATATTCTCCACACCAAAACCACCGATTTGGCACAAATCACCGTGGCTACCGGAAAAATTGAGCCACGCGATGAGGTGCAAATCAAGCCGCAGATTTCCGGTATCATATCCGAAGTCTACAAGGAGGCCGGAGAAACGGTGAAAAAAGGAGAAATCATTGCCAAAGTCAAGGTAATCCCCGAATTAGGCTCGCTCAACTCTGCCGAAAGCCGTGTACGTTTGGCTGAAATCAACGGCCGTCAGGCAGAAACCGACCTGGAGCGTATGGAAAAGCTTTACCAGAGCAAACTGGTAAGCAGCGAAGAATACGAAAAGACTTTATTAGCAGCTAAACAATCCAGAGAGGAACTCCAGGCTGCCAAAGATAACCTGGAAATCGTGAAGGAAGGTATCACCAAAAGCAGTGCCTCTTTCAGCAGCACACTGATTCGCTCTACAATTGACGGACTGATTCTGGACGTTCCCATCAAGGTCGGCAACTCGGTTATCATGAGCAATACGTTCAACGACGGTACCACCATCGCCACCGTGGCCGATATGAGCGACCTTATCTTTAGAGGAAACGTAGACGAAACAGAAGTGGGGCGTATTCACGAAGGAACTCCTGTAAAAATCACATTAGGAGCCTTGCAGAACATGAAATTCGATGCCGTACTGGAATATATATCTCCAAAAAGTGTAGAAAATAACGGAGCCAACCAGTTTGAAATCAAGGCCGCCATCACGGTACCCGACAGTATCACCATCCGTTCCGGCTACAGCGCCAATGCGGAAATCGAACTTCAGCGGGCCAACAATGCCCTGACCGTACCGGAAAGTACCATCGAATTCAGTGGTGACTCTACTTTCGTATATGTGCTGACGGACAGCGTACCGACACAGAAGTTTACACGCCGACAGGTACAGACCGGCATCAGCGACGGAGTAAATATTGAGATTAAAAGCGGACTGAAAGCCAACGAACCGATACGCGGACTTAAAAAAGAAATGTAAGCCATGAAAATCAATACAAAACTACTGACCGTACTGAGCATCAGTATGCTGTTGGCCAATGGCGCACAGGCTCAGGAGGCATGGGACTTGACTCGCTGCATCGACTATGCCATTGCTCATAATCTGACCGTCAAACAACAGGAGGCAGCTCGTGACAAAAGCGAAGTGGAACTGAATACTGCCAAATGGAGCCGTCTGCCCGACCTGAACGGTAGTGCCTCTCACTCTTTCAACTTCGGACGAAGCTTGCAGGCCAACAATACGTACCAGAGTATCAACACACAGAACACCGGCCTCAACCTGAGTACGAGTGTACCCTTGTTTACCGGTATGCAGATACCCAACAACATTGCGCTCTCCAAACTGAACCTGAAAGCGGCCACCGAAGACTTGAACAAGGCCAAAGAAGACATCAGCATTGAGGTAGCCTCTGCTTACTTGCAGGTGTTGTTCAACGAAGAACTAGTCAAGATAGTCCGGCAGCAGGTAGAGTTAAGCCAGGAAATGCTGACACAAAAGGAGGCCTATTTCAAGAATGGAAAGGCATCTGAAGCGGAATGGTATGAAGCCAAGTCGCGCGTGGCACAAGACCAGTTGTCACTGGTGCAGGCTGAAAATGACTACCGTCTGTCTCTGCTTGATTTAAGCCAGTTGCTGGAGCTGCCCTCTCCCGACAATTTCCGGATTGTTTCTCCCGACATCCAGCCTGAGCAACTGTTCGGTACACTGACTCCTCCTGCCGAAATCTACAGTCAGGCTTTACTGACCAAGCCGTCCATCAAAGCCGCACAATACCGTCTGGAAGGAGCTGCACGCAGCATCCGCATTGCACAAAGTGCCTATTATCCGCAACTAAACTTCGGAGCCGGACTTGGAACAAGTTATTATAATGTATCGGGAAGAGAAAATCCAAGCTTCCACTCTCAGCTGAAAGATAATTTCAGCCAGTATGTAGGACTCTCGTTAAGCATTCCCATCTTCAACCGACTGAGTACACGCAACCGCGTACGCACGGCACGCCTTGAACAGACTACCTTAAACTGGCAACTGGAAGAAACCAAGAAGAAACTTTACAAAGAAATCCAGCAAGCCTACTACAATGCCGTCAATGCAGAAAGCAAATACCAGAGCAGTCAGGTGGCAGATGAAGCAGCAGAAGCCTCTTTCAAGCTGATGAAAGAAAAATACACGCATGGAAAAGCAAATGCTACGGAATACAACGAAGCCCGGACCAACTGGATGAAAGCGGTGTCCGACTGCGTACAAGCTAAATACGATTACTTATTCCGTACCAAGATACTGGATTTCTACAAAGGAATTCCCTTAACCCTAAAATAGAACAACTTTCTATATTTCAGAAAGTTACAAAAGCTTCATCAAAACGCTTTAGCTCTTTCAGAAAAACATCTTTATGTTTGGATGAAAACACCAAAGCGTTTTGATTAAAATGAACTTGCGTTTCAAATAAAGCGTACTTGCGTTTGATTTGAAACGCACTTGTGTTTTATGACGAATGTAAAGACGTTTTTTAACCGAATAAATCCGGAATAATTTCCGGCAAATATCCGCTTCGGATTCGCCACTCCTGCGGGTACAGATTATTGGCCCGGTTACCAATATTCTTGGCAAATCCTAACACCTGACCTTGATAAGTAAGCGTCACATATCCTCTCGGCATTTCCGGTGAAAGTACCACTGCTTCTTTCCGTAAATAAGCGATGGCTTGCGAGTAAGTCAGTTCAGCCATCGGAAACGATTCTTTCTCAAAAGCAGTACTCATGGCCAGCGCATGCGAAGGCTGCCAGTCCTTTCCCTTCAATTCCCCTAAAGAAATTCCGGCATGAAGTATGCGCAACTGGCTCTTTAGCAGGTCATACGTATCTTTATAGGCAGCGGGAAAAGCCATCGCTTCATTGTCATTTACCTCAAACACATAGTCTCCGGTTTCCTTCACCCATGCTTTCATCTCCTTAGGCACTTGAAGTGCAACGACCTTACCTCCTTTTCCTTTTTTGGAAGCCTTCCCACCGGTCTTTGTCCGCATACTTACCGCGGGTTCATCCGCTGTTTTCCGCAGAACTGCCAGAAACAGGCCCTCGCCCGTAGTTTTATGAGGCAGGAAACGATAAACCGGAAACTCCGTACCGATCAGATTTCCCGTAATGTGCCAGTCCGGCTGCATTTCCAAAGGAAGTACATCTGCTCCAAGTTCTTGAGCAATCCATGCCACATTGTCCTCATTTTCCTCCCGATTATATGTGCACGTGCTATAAACCAGCAGGCCTCCGGTCTTCAGGCAAGGCCATATATCCCGTAAGATACGGCGCTGACGCTGCCAGCAGGTGTCCACATTCTCTATGCTCCACTCCTGCACGGCCACTTCATCCTTGCGGAACATTCCTTCACCCGAACAGGGCACATCTGTCAGAATCACATCGAACAGCGGTCCCAATTCTGTAAAATCAGCCGGATCATTATTGGTTACAATCACCCCCGGATTTCCCCACTTTATCAGATTCTCGGCCAGCACCTGCGAACGGTTGCGCATCACTTCATTGGCAACCAGCAAGCTGCCTTCCGGAAGCACGCTACGGGCCAAGGTAGATTTCCCTCCCGGAGCCGCACACAAATCGAGCATCGTGACCGGCTCTTGCACATACTGCCGCAGCGCCTGTTCCAGAAACATAGACGAAGCTTCCTGCACATAATAGCAGCCCGCATGAAACAAAGGGTCGAACGTAAACGACGGACGACCGGACAGGTAATATCCCTCACGGCACCAGGGCACAGCAGTGCTTTCCTGCGGAACAAGGTCACTTTTATCCGTATTCATCCGAATACTGACAGGCGTATCTTTTCCCAATGCTTCAGCCAAAGCAGCAAACTCCGCATCTCCCAGCAACTGACGTGTACGGAGGATAAAATCAGAAGGTAAATTCATGTTTCCAGCAATTGATTACGGCGGCAAAAATACAAAAAAATTAGCTACCTTTGCACAAACAAAAAAATCCAATCATGAAACAATATCTCGATTTGTTGCACCGCATCCGTACAGAAGGAGTACGAAAAGAAGACCGTACCGGAACGGGCACCATCAGCGTGTTCGGACATCAGATGCGCTTCAATCTGGAAGAAGGCTTTCCGCTTGTCACGACCAAAAAACTTCACTTGAAATCCATCATCCATGAACTGCTCTGGTTCTTACAAGGAGATACCAACGTGAAATACCTGCAAGAAAACGGGGTCAGAATCTGGAACGAATGGGCAGACGAAAACGGTGATTTAGGGCACATCTATGGTTACCAGTGGCGTTCATGGCCGGGTTATGACGGCAAGTTCATCGACCAGATTTCGGAAGCAGTGGAAACCATCAAGCATAATCCCGACTCACGACGCATCATAGTCAGTGCATGGAACGTGGGCGACCTGAACAACATGAACCTTCCCCCCTGTCATGCATTCTTCCAGTTTTACGTAGCCAACGGACGACTCAGTCTGCAAATGTACCAGCGCAGCGCCGATACCTTCTTGGGAGTACCTTTCAACATCGCATCGTATGCCCTGTTGCTGCAGATGATGGCACAGGTAACCGGCTTGAAAGCGGGCGACTTTATTCATACACTCGGCGACGCTCATATTTACCTGAATCACCTGGAACAGGTAGACCTGCAGCTCACCCGTACCCCGCGCCCCCTGCCTACCATGAAAATCAATCCGGACGTGAAAGATATTTTCAGCTTCCACTATGAAGATTTTCAGTTAGAGAATTATGACCCCTGGCCTCACATTGCCGGAAAAGTATCTGTATAAACATTAAAACCCTCAGACATGACACTATCCATCATTGCAGCCATCAACCAGAAAAGAGGAATAGGTTATCAGAACAAGTTGCTCTACTGGCTGCCTAACGACTTAAAACGCTTCAAGGCACTGACCACCGGACATACCATCATTATGGGACGCCACACGTTTGAATCACTTCCGAAAGGCGCTCTCCCTAACCGGAGAAACGTAGTACTCAGCCGCCAGGAACTGCACTTTGAAGGTGCGGAATGTTTTCACACACTGGCCGATGCCCTGCATACCTGCAAGGAAGACGAGGAGGTATTCATCATCGGAGGAGCTACTCTCTACACGGAAGCACTCCCATTGGCCGACCGCCTGTATCTTACGGAAGTAGACGATGAGCAGGCACCCGCCGATGCCTTCTTCCCGGAAGTAAGTCCGGAGCTATGGAAAGAAAAAAGTAGAGAATGCCATCCGACAGACGAAAAGCATCTCTACTCCTATAGTTTCGTGGATTACGAACGTACGCAAAAATAAGCGTCGCGATTTTAATCTTCATCATTCGCCAGATCCATTATCGGCATCTGGCGCTTGATAGCTTCACGGAAAGAAATAATTGTTTCCGAACGCGACAAGCCCAACGGTTGAAGTTTATCGTGGATAATTTCCAGCAAGTGATGATTGTTCTTTGCATAAATCTTGATGAACATGTCATACTGCCCTGTCGTAAAATGACATTCCACGACTTCCGGAATAAACTTCAATGCTTCTGTTACAGTGTCAAACTGTTCCGGATCCTTCAAATACAAACCGATGTAAGCACAGGTCTCATAACCTATCTTTTCCGGATCAATGATAAATTCTGAACCTTTCAGAATTCCCAGGTTCGTCAACTTCTGAATTCGCTGATGAATAGCGGCTCCCGATACATTACAAGCACGTGCTACTTCCAAAAAAGGAATACGTGCATTGCCTGCGATCATACGCAGAATTTGTTCGTCTAAACTGTCTAATTGATGATGTCCCATCTTCTATGTTTTTGTATTCGTGCAAAGATAATACTTTTTCTTCATATAATTTCAATATTTATTACTTTTACATGCCTTTAATCATGAACTTTACAGAATACCCGACATTTTTCATCAAATATTTACATTATCGGCCATGCATTTTTTAATTTTGCAATTTCTAAATAGCAAAGAAAGATCCGAGATACAACTTACTCTTCTTTTACTTCAGAATCAGCGCCCTCTTCTTTTTCCTTTTCTCCTCTTCCTCCTTTCTGATAGACGGAAGGAGTCACACCAAACTGAAGTTTAAAGCACTTACTAAAATAAAACGGATCATTAATACCTACCTGGTACGAAACTTCGGCCACTGTCAGATTTTCCGGAGAAGAAAGCAGTTCTGCCGCTTTTTTCATTCGCATAATACGTATGTATTCATTGGGGGAATAACCTGTTACGCCTCGCACCTTACGATAAAAGATAGAACGTCCTACACCCATCATGGAAGCAAACTCATCTACGGTAAACTGAGGATTCCCCAGTTGCGTTTCCATAATGCGCCCCATCTTCTCCACAAAGAATTTATCCTTATCAGAGGAACAAAGAGCCGGACGCACCTGATTCGGGTCATGCGAGAACTTCTCTTTCAGTTTTTCACGCTGTTCTATCAACTTAAACGCCCGTGTCAACAACAGTCTCGGACTAAACGGTTTCGTGATGTAAGCATCAGCTCCACATTCCACTCCTTTCACATGATTGTCTACAGAAGTCATGGCCGTCAGCAGAATCACCGGAATATGACTGGTATTAAAATCAGTCTTCAATTTTCGTGTCAGTTCAAAACCTGAACATCCCGGCATGACCACATCACTGATAATCAAGTCCGCATCATAATTACGCGCACGTTCCAATCCTGCATCTCCATCGGCTTCTGCTACAACCTCAAAATATACTCCCAGCTCCTCTTTCAGGAATTCACGCACATCATTATCATCCTCTACAATCAGGACCTTGTATTTATTCAGCGGATTTACCGGAAGAACTTCATCCAGCCCTTCTTCATCCTTCAATACCACATCCGCCAAATGCTTTTCAGCCATTTCCTCCTCACGCAGCAGCACGTTGTTCGGCACAAGAAAATCTTTTTCTTCATACACGGACTTGTCCGTCGGCAAAGTCACAATAAAGATAGAGCCTCCTCCCGGATTCTCCTCATAAGTAATTGTTCCTTTATGCACGTTGACCAGTTCATGCGTCAGATGCAGCCCCACGCCTACACTGTCACCAGAGAAATTACTTTGCATAAACCGCTTGAACAATTCGCCACGTTTTTCCTTGGGAATACCCACACCCGTATCAGATACACTCATTTTCAGTCTTCCAGCCGATTCGTCTACATTCACCACAAACTCAATCTTTCCTTTTGACGGAGTGTATTTAAAGGCATTAGACAAAATATTATACACTACTTTATCCACATTTCCCTTATCAATGAACATCCGGTACGACTGACAAGAAGGAATAAAACGGAATTCCATGTTCTTTGATTCTGCCGCGTCCTTGAAGCTCAAATAAATTTCATACAGAAAAGCTATCACATCTGTCTCTTCCAATGACAAGGCCAGCTTATTATTCTGCATTTTACGGAATTCAAGCAACTGATTAATCAGACGCAACATACGTTCCGTACTCTTGTCCATAATCTTAAGAGAGTAAGCCATTTCTTTCGGCACTTTCAAGCGGTGAATTTTCTCCAACGCACCTTGTATCAACGTCAACGGCGTACGGAACTCATGTGAAATATTAGTAAAGAATACCAGTTTATACTCGGTAAGCTGCTCCTCTACCTTAATCTTGTTGCGCAAAGTATTCATATTACGTATAATACGGAATACAATGTACAACAGTACAGCTATCACTATCACATACAAGATATAAGCCCATGGCGTTTTCCAGAAAGGAGGATTCACCACAATCTTCAATACAGATTCCTCCGCTCCCCATAATCCGGAAGCATCAGAAGCTTTAACATGAAGATAATAGGTTCCTGGAGAAAGATTTTTATAAGCCGCAAAATTCAAGGACGAAGGAACACTCCATCCCTTATCATAGTTTTCAAGCTTATAACTGAACTTAGAACCTCCTGCTCCCGAGTAGTCAAAAGTAGAAAATTCTACCACAAAAGAACTTTGATAATACTGTAAATTCACCTCTGAAGCATAGGCTAAAGACATATCCAAAGGAGAATCCGGTTCATCTGGACTAACCGAAATGCCATTCAACCGCAAATCTGTAAACGTAACTTTCGTTTTACTTTCCGGATGTTTTACCCTACGCGGATCAATCACCGTCAATCCATAATTTGTACCAAAAGCAATACGGCCGTCATCCAAGCTTAGCCCACAATTCTCGGCATACACATTGCCCAGCATATTTGTAGAAAAGAAATAGTTTTCGAATGTTTTACGAGCCGCATCAAAGCAAGAAACACCGAATTCTGTGGTAATCCAGATTTTACCATTCATATCTGGAATGAAAGTTTGTACCATTCCGTTAACCAATCCATCCTCTAATCCAAAATGTTCAAACTTCAGCTGAGCATAATTTCCATTTTCAGGAAGAGAGCACACCGAAAATCCGGCTCCCGACTCTGCTATCAGGATGTGCCCTTTCCCATCAGAAGCGATGCTACGAATCTCATTACTTCTCAACATTCCGTTATCGAAGGTATAACTATAATATGCAGACGGATCTTTCAACAGTTTATCAGGCTGAAACACATAAACGCCTTCACTGGTTCCAACCCAAATCCAATGATTGTCATCTTCAAAAATAACCCGCACCTGACGCTGTCCATAAGTGGAAGTCAAGAAATGACGGAAAGTATAGCCATTCTTACCTGGAACGGCCAGATCAAGTCCTCCTTCAAAAGTTCCAACCCATATACGGTTTTTACTATCCTTCAACAGACAAAATACTTGATTCGATCCCAATGAAGATGAATCGGAAGGATTATGTGTATATACACGGTTACCCACAATCAGTCCCTTGGTACGCGAAGCATACCACTGAAGTCCATCCGCATCCTCTACAACCGCATAAATATTACTTCCATAAGTTGTTTCTTCCTTTTTATTATTCAACTGTGAATCGTATTCATACATTCTTCCATCACGGGTTCCAAGAATGATATTTCCTGAAGAACAACGGTGCAGGGTACGTACCGTATTCGAGCGATTAAACTTCCCTTCACCTGCCGGGAAAATACGAAGTGTACCTTCATTCAGGACTTCCAAACGAGACACTCCCGTATATTCCGAACTTACCCATATATTACCAGAGTGGTCTTCTATGACACATTGCAAAAAATCTGATCCAATCTGACTTTGCGTATTGTCAGAGTCGGCTACAATATGTTTCATTTGCCCGTTTGACACATCATATACAAAAAGGCCGTTACCATAAGTACCAATCCAAATAATTCCACGTGAATCATGTACCACATAATAGCGTTCCCTGTCCACATAATTACGCTTCTCTTCCGGCATCAATAAAAAAGGAGTCACTTTTCCCGATTGGGAATCAATCCAAGTTAATACTCCACTGTTTCCATAAACCCACGATTCTCCCTTGTTATCTTTAATAACCTTCGCTCTTTTTATTTGCAGTGCCTCTTCAGCTAAAGTCAGTACATGCGTTTCAAAGTCAAAACTCCAGGTATTAGTAGCACTAAAAATAAGCCACTTCTTACCTAATATCAAATTATCATAGTAAGTAAAATCTCCTTCAATAGAAACTTCCTTCTTTAAAGCCCCATTCAAAAAAGTATACACATCCCCTTTATTCGTCAGGAAATAGGTTTTCTTCTTGTGAACAGCTATTCTCATAAAGTCCATACGCTCATCCACTGCATGAAGTTTCTTTCCATCCCAATAATAAAGCCCTTTTCCTGTGGCAATCCAGGCCCAACCTTCTGCACCTACCTTCAAATCACGAATAAGGTTGGACGCAAGCCCATTACGAACATCGAAGGCAATTGAAGTAAAAGTACGGTCTTTCCGGTAGCGTATTAACCGGCATCCTTCTCTTTCTCCCGTTACCCAAGCTTCATTTTTATTGACAAAATAGACATTCGAATAATGGCGTAAATATTCACCACTACCTGTAAAATCCACAAAGCAGTCCTTCTTCAAGTCGTAACACCCGACTGATTCTCCAGTTGTCTTTATCCATAAAAAACAATTCTGGTCCTCTATAATTTCCCGTATACGATGATCCGGCAATGAGGGCTTATTTCCTTTTCGAGGACGGAATGTAATAAAAGAAGTTCCATCAAAACGGCTAAGCCCGTTAAGAGTTCCCATCCAAATGAATCCCTTACTGTCTTGATACATATATCTGACCGAATTATTGCCTAATCCGGATGTGGTTGTAAAGCGAGTGGAACGCACATCCACTGCAGCCTCAACTCCTTCTACCAACCATACAATAAAAAAGAATATGAAGAAGAATAGCCTGTTCATTCTGCTTTGTTTTTATATATTATTTGCAAAAATATAAAAAAAGTGCATCACTAAAAAAGCCATGCACTTTTTTCAATCTTGTACAGAATTGTTCAATCCATGTGGAAAACTTCCGGCAAAGGAATAGTAACCGGAGAATTGTCAGGATTCACCTCCATAATGTCAGCCATATAATCCCACCATTTCTGTACAATCGGGTTATTTCCCATATCCTGAGAAGATTCTTCACCTTTCGTTTTCTGACAAGCAAACAAGATATTAGTATCTTTATCCCAATAAATAGAATAATCATACACGCCATTTTCTGACAACATCTGTTTCAGCTCCGGCCAAATAGCAGCATGGCGTTTTTCATACTCTTTTTCAAATCCTGGTTTCAGGAACATTTTAAAAGCTTCACGTTTCATAGTACCTCCAATTATTTTAAATAGTTTTTCAATGTACAATCTGTTTCTTTCAAACCGTCTGCAATGCTTTGTGCATTCAAGTGCGCTCCTTTCAATGATGTATGTGTATGATCCTTACAGAAATAAGGAGCTACGTATTTCAGACCTTGCTCATAACCAATCTGTTGCAATTTATCTGCTGACAACTTATTCAAGTCAATAAAATACGCACCTGTTGCTTCAGCGGCTTCCCGTGTCCATTTACCGAAAGATGTGGTATTACGTTGTATCTCATTATTATCCCACATATTACGTGGCGTATGACTCAACACAATAGGTATAGCCCCTTTTTCCTGAGCATCGCGGATAAATTTACGCAAATACCAGCCAAATGTATATACCACATCATAAGTTTTAGTGGCTTCCATTAAAAAGACTTTACTTTCTTCTCCAGCTCCTGGAAGTTCAGCGCGTGCCTTTCCTGTATTAATAGCTCCAGCATCATTATGCCCAAATTGAATCAATACAAAATCACCAGGTTGCAAGGCATCATAGACCTTATCCCAGCGGCCTTCCTCCAAATAAGTACGGGCACTACGGCCTGCTTTAGCACAATTCTCTACAGAAATTCTATTTAAGTCAAACAGTTCGGCAATCACACTTCCCCATCCCCACTGACCATTCTCGTCTTTATCCTGATTACGCACCGTACTGTCACCTATGGTAAATAACACCGGACAGCCTTTCTTTCGGGTTGATCCTGTAACTGTATCTTTTTCGACCGGTTTCAGGTAACGAGCCAGTTCCAGTTTTTTATATTCACGAATTCCTTCGGCGGCAGATTCAGCATTTACCCGTGCTCCAAACACACTGGTATGAATGCGATCCAAATAGAACATATATTTTACCTTTTCCTTGCCAAAAGTCTCAAATTTACGAGCCGTTATCTCATTAAGGTCAATAAAAGGTACATGCTCTTTTTTAGCTACCTGTTTGGCCCACAAACCAAAAGTTTTATTTACACGAGTAATTATAGTGCTGTCTTTATCTTCCCAAGCATTGCGCGGGGTAAGAGAAAAAAGAATGGGATGAGCTCCTTTAGATTTGACTTCACGAATGTAACGACGCATGTATTCGCCATACGTATATACCGTTTCCTTTACCCCTGTTTCCTTAATTGTCACTTCGAGACTATCTTTACCGATACCCGGAATAGAAGCCCGTGCACGTCCGCTGTCATACGGTCCGTTATCGTTATGCCCTAGTTCTATGATAACCCAGTCGCCTTTTTTTACCCCTTTCAAGACATCTTTCCACAAATGGGTATAGAATGTGCGGCTACTGGTTCCTCCCAACGCATGATTTTCTACTGTAATCTTGTTTTCATCAAAATATTCATGGAAGAAATATCCCCATCCCCACTGTCCGTTGTTTCCATTACCTAACGTACCAGTACGCATCGTAGAATTTCCAACCAGGAAAAGTACAGGATTATTTCCCTTACGGGTAGACCCCGAAACCGGTCTGGCTGTTTTTGCTTTATTCAAGCTATCCAGTGTCAAATCGACTACCTGGTTCACATCTTCCATTGGCGCTTTCACTTTGTTTTGCGCATAAGCAGAAAAAGAAAAGCAGGTTGCCCCCAGCAACCAGACTCCCCACATTATGTGTTTTTTCATATACATATATTTACTGATTTTCAAATTCCAAAGATAGCAGAAAGAGATTACTCTCGCATGGAATATTGTACACAATCATGTGCTTTTGTACATAAATCTATTGACAAATAAAAAAAGAACGAACTATTGATCATTTAGTCCGCTCTTTCTCCCTTTTACCTCAAATAGCTTATCCGACCTATTAAAACTTATAAGACTCTAGAACTTACAAAAATCAATTTCCATCAGGTTTCTCAATCTCCGTGAAAGGACTTTCATTCCACTTAAATGTATCCACTTTATCTGGACTCGCAGGATTAAAAGGATGATAATCATTTCTCAAATATTTACTCAAAGGAAGATCCAACTGTTTAATTCCTTCAATTACACACTTTGCTATTTCATACGCTCCGTATGGATTGAAATGGGTATTATCAGCCAAAGCCTTCGTCTGATTGGGATAAGTTCCTGCCGGGTAATGCACAAAAGCTTTTTTAGAAGGTTCTACTCCCATAGCTTCATAAAACACACGGGTCATGTCATGCAATTCTATCACCTGCACTCCCTCACGCTGGGCAACCCAACGCATCGCATCAGGATAGTCTTCGTGTGTTTCCTGTATTTTACCAGAATTGTCAAATGAACGACGTTGGGTAGGAGTCACAAAAACCGGAATCCCCCCTTTTGCACGTACTACATCTACAAAATATTTCAAATTGCTAGCAAATGAATAATAGGCTCCCTTGCCCGGTCCTTTTAATTTCTGGTCATTATGCCCAAACTCGATAAACATATAATCCCCTTCTTTCATCTGAGTTAAAGCCTTCTTCAGGCGACCAGCCTTAATAAAGGTATCAGCACGTTCACCACTTTCTGCATAATTTGCAAAACATACATGTTCATCAAAAAAACGCGGAATCATCTGTCCCCAGCTAGCCCATGGCTCATTATCCTGGTCTACTACAGTAGAGTTACCTGCTAAAAAAACGGTCACCACATCATTTACCGGTTCAATTTTCAGACTAGCCAAACAAGGAGCATCTCCATTAAACTCAAATGTCAACTTATCATCCCAGTTCAATTTATTCTTTTCCCGCTCCTTAATCTGCACTTTCTCCCCATCACTTATTATCGTATTACGTTTATTCACCGTAAAACGATAAGTTAGAAACTCTCCTTTCCGAGTAGATATATTTTCAAGGAACAAACGTCTGGATTCTGCACGCACTGTAGTAGAACCAGCTTTCCGGGCATTACCTAAAGTAACTGTCACCAGATAATTTCCATCAGGAACATCTACCGAAAAGAAAAAAGGTTCGTTACTTTTCTTCACCGGTGCAGGCAGGAAATCATATCCATACCCACCTTTACAAGGATATATTGAATCTGAAGAGATTTGAATCACTCCTTTCTCGACTTTTTTCTTCTCACTAAAATCAAACTGATAACTTTGTGCATAAGCCACATTTGCCAAAAACAGACCGGCAAGACCAATATTCAGAAATCGCTTTATTTTCATACATTTTCATCTTAGGTTATTGTAAAGGCAAAATTAAACGCTTATGGCCAAAAAGGATGCAGACAAACGTACGGAATCATAGAATATCGTACAAAAATACATTTATAAGGACATTCACACCTGATTTATTTCCAAAAGAATGCTTTCCTTTGCCACAAAAGGCATACTAACTAATACATTACCATGAGAAGCAAAACATTATTTTCTATTTTTGTTGCCAGCCTGATGGCGTATACAACTTCAGCACAAAAAGTGAACGTACAACCTGTACATGTGGAAGCTCCTTTCCCTATGGATTCCGTACACTTGTGCACATTCCCCAATAAAGAATTCTCCATCACAAAATATGGAGCCCAAAAGGGAAGCAATCATCTAAACACCCAGGCATTTGCCAAAGCAATTGAAGCATGTCACCGTGCGGGAGGCGGACGGGTGGTAGTCCCTGCCGGTGAGTGGTTTACCGGACCTATTCACCTCAAAAGCCATGTCAACCTTTTTTTGGAAGAAGGAGCTATTGTCAGATTCTCTGACAATCCCAATGATTACCTTCCAGCTGTAATGACCTCCTGGGAGGGGCTGGAATGCTATAATTACTCGCCACTTATCTATGCATTTGAATGTGAGAATGTAGGTATTTCCGGAAAAGGAACGCTGGCTCCAGTCATGGACACCTGGCGTACGTGGTTTAAACGTCCGGAAGCTCACTTAAACGCATTAAGACAATTGTATTCCATGGGGTCAACAGATGTCCCTATAGAACAACGCCAAATGGCAAGAGGGGAAAATCATCTTCGTCCACACCTCATTCATTTTAACCGTTGCAAAAATATATTATTAGAAGATTTTCATATCCGCCAAAGTCCTTTTTGGACCATTCACCTCTATTTGTGTAACAGCGGCGTAGTACGCCATCTCGATGTGCAGGCTCATGGGCACAACAATGACGGAATCGATTTGGAAATGAGCCGAAATTTTCTGATTGAAAACTGTAAGTTCGACCAGGGAGACGATGCGGTGGTCATCAAGGCCGGACGCAACCAAGATGCATGGCGCCTCAACACACCCAGCGAAAATATCGTCGTCCGGGATTGTGATATTCTCAATGGGCATACCCTGCTCGGAATCGGAAGTGAAATTTCCGGAGGAGTACGCAATATCTACATGACCCGCTGTAAAGCCCCACAAAATGTACACCGCCTGTTTTTCTTAAAAACAAACCATCGTCGTGGAGGGTTTATCGAAAACATTTACCTGGAAGATATCGAAGCTGGAGACATGCTTCGTACCTTTGAAGTAGACACTGAAGTATTATACCAATGGAAAGATTTAGTTCCAACTTATGAAACACGTATCACCCGTATAGATGGAATACATGTAAAGAACATTCATTGCCAGTCGGCTGATGCCATTTATGAGCTAAAAGGAGATGCCCGATTACCAATCCGTAATGTATTTGTTGAAAATGTAAAAGTAGATACGGTACGGCAGTTTATCAATCGGTTATCAAATGTCGAAAATTTTCAGGCTAACAAGGTATCTGCTACTATCTTACTTCACAAAGAAGCACCCAGTATAGATTTAGATAAACTATATAAACAGAAAGCAGAATAATAAAAATAGCGAGAAGCAGCATCCTTCACCGATGCATCTTCTCGCTATTTCATTATAACTGATACGAATTAAAACTGGAACAAAGCAGTCAGTACGATGCGGTTATTCTTTACCAGATGGGTGTTGGTCACCCGTGCCTTATCGGTATAATCACCATACCACGCGCCGGTCCAAGTATATTCTGCTCCGAACTTCCAGTTCGGGCGATTGTAAGTCAATTCGGCCCCTAGTGTATTCAACTGGTCGATATTTGTTCCTGTACCCAA
>UMLG01066133.1_pt1 | contig 60074 bp, 46 predicted proteins | sample 1966511 | NCBI WGS metagenome assembly UMLG01 (sample SAMEA4836195, study PRJEB28245) | human gut metagenome | biome: gut microbiome; material: fecal sample | place: Denmark | collected 2008
GCCGGCTGCCCCTGTCGGACACTGTCAGAGCAGGAGGTGCAAAAGCGCCTGCGCATGGGTCGCCGCGCGGCGAAAAAGCTTGCGGTAACGGACGCGGACATTGCCTTCATTGACGCGCACTACGGTCTGCAGGCAGCCGAACTACGGCACGGGCGCGACGATTTTCTCATCCGGCGCTCGGACGGCGTATTTGCCTACCAGCTCGCCGTGAGCGTGGACGATCTCGATATGGGCATCACGCGCGTTGTGCGCGCGCGCGACCTGCTTGACTCCACGCCGCGGCAAATCTGGCTGATGGAAACGCTCGGCGGCAAGGCCCCGGAATACGCGCACGCGCCGCTGCTCGTCGCGCCGGACGGGCGCAAGCTCTCCAAGCGCGAGGGCGACCTGAACATGGAGGCCCTGCGGCAGAAATACACACCCGAACAGTTGACCGGAAAGCTCGCAAAGCTCGCGGGTCTGCGGCAAACGGACGCGCCGGTGACGGCAATCGAGCTGGCGGCGGACTTTTCCTGGGACAAGGTCCCGCGCGCGGACATTCCGATCCCGCCGGATTTTTAATATGAGACGAACGATGGGCGCATCCAGACGGATGCGCCCATTTTACATGCCATTATTTTTCCGTCAGCCGCTGCACCATGGTGTCGTGCGCAGCGCACTCGGCCGCGTCGTCGAGCGGCTGCAGTTCCAGCTCCGGATAGCGGCCACGCAGCGCCGTCGTAAGCAGGTGGTCGCAAAATGCCGGATTTTTCGGCAGCACCGGGCCGTGGCTGTATGTGCCGAAGACGTTTTGATAGCGCACGCCCTCAAAGCCGTCCTCCCCGTTGTTGCCGCCGCCGACGAGCATCTTACCGAGCGGCGACACGCCGCTGCCGAGGTAGGTCTTGCCGCTGTGGTTTTCAAAGCCGACGACCGTACTGCCGCCGGACTCCGGCAGGCACTCGAAGAGCGTGTTGCCGATCATGCGCTCCTTCGCTCCGACGGTATAATAGTCGATCGCGCCGATGAAGTCGCACTGCTTGCCGTCCCACGTGCGGTAGTAGCTGCCGAGCATCTGGTAGCCGCCGCAGATGGTCAGAAACGTTTTGCCGTCGGCAATGGCAGCCTTGATCTCGCTGCCCTTTCCGGCTTTCAGATCGGACAGGAGCACCTCCTGCTCAAAGTCCTGACCGCCGCCGACGAAAAACAGGTCAAACTGTGTAAAATCCGCCCGCTGGCCGACTGTGACCTCCGTCACCTCGGCGTCGATGCCGCGCCACTCCAAACGGCGGCGCATACAGAGAATATTGCCCCGGTCGCCGTAGAGGTTCAGAAGGTCCGGGTAAAGATGGCAGATACGCAGAGTCTTTTCGCTCATTCCCAGAACTCCTTTCCGCCGAGCTGCTTTTGCAGCCGGCCGCGCAGATCCAGCATGGCCGTATAGGTCGGCATGATGAACACCGGGTATTCCGATGCGCACATCGCGTCGATCAACGGGTCATAATCGTAAAACACCTCGATGCGCGCCTCATCCACGCCCGCATATTTCAGGCGCAGGCGCATATCGTCCGCGCGCACGCCGGACACATATACGTGCCGCAGGTGCTCGCCCATGGCGGCGAGCCGCTCAAAGTCCGCGTCCCAGATCCACGAGATGTCCGTACCGTCGGCGTCGCGGTCGTTGAGGCAGACGACAAACGTCGCATCCTCGTTCAGCCCGGCGAGATAGCGCATGGTCTGGTTGCAGCCAGCGGGATTTTTCACGAGCATCATGCGGCCGGGTGTGCCGCGCAGGTCGAATTTCTCCATGCGGCCAAAGCCGCAGCCGAACGCGCCGAGCGCGTGCACGATCGCCTCCGGTGTGAAGCCGAACGCAGACAGCGCAGCCGCCGAGCCGACGGCGTTATAGATGTTGTACGCCGCCGGAAGGTTGATGTGTACGGCGTACTCCCGCCCACCGATGGACATGGTGACATCGCTCGTGTCCACGCCGAGGTTCTGAACCGCCGTGACTGCGACCTGCGGGGCTTCGCGGTGATAGCCGCACTTCGGGCAGCGAAATGCGCCCAGATGCCCGTAAGTACGGTAGTCGTAGACATATTCGGTCTTGCAGTGGATGCAGTGCGGCGCGTCGGACAGCTCCGCCGTACCGTCGTCGCCGAGCGGCACGTTCACGCCAAAGCGCACGACCGGGTTCGGCACCTGCGCCGGGATGGACGCGATGAGCGAACAATCGGCATTGATGCACAAAACGCTCTCCGGCGTGTGGCGAATGCCCTCGATGATGTTATTGAGCGTGTGCGTGATCTCACCGTAGCGGTCGAGCTGGTCGCGAAAAACATTCGTCGCCACGATAACCTCCGGCTTGAGGTACTTGAGCACGGTCTTGGATGCAGCCTCGTCGCACTCAATGACGGCAAACTGGCACTTTGGCCTGCCGGTCAGGGTGCTGTGCATGGCAAACTCCGCCGTGATGCCGGAGATGAGGTTCGCGCCCGAGCGGTTGGCAAAGTAGTTGAGGCCCGCATCGGCAAATGCCTGCTCGATCATGCGGGAGCTGGTCGTCTTGCCGTTCGTGCCGGTGACGAGGATGACGCGCACCCCCCGCGAAAGCACGCCGAGCACCTGCGGGTACACCTTGAGCGCCACGCGGCCGGGAAACGCCGTGCCACCGCGGCGCAGCAGCCGCAGCAGCCCGCGTGCAAGCTTACACAGCAATACTGCAAAAAAAGTTCGGATTTTCATTCGTTAGGGTCACTCCGTGAATATCGGCATCTGTCAGCAGATGCTCATTTTTACTGTTTTTCCGGCCAGAGTCAGCATATCGCGCAGCTCCTGCACCAATTGCAGCTTGCGCTCAAAGCTGAACTCCGTATCCTGCTGGGCGAGGTTGCTCGCGTTGCCGAAGAGGACATTGACCTCTGTCGCCTCCTCAAGCAGTACGAGCGCGAGCTTGGACGCGCCGTCCTTCATGCGGGCGAGCTCGAGCGTGTACATGCCATCCGCGAGGTAGTCCTTGATGCGCTCCATCGTCACATTGACTGTAACGACGCCCTCGGTCGTCAGATCCACACCGTGGATCTCGCTCATCGGCGGCACCTCCTCCGTGCCGCTGCCGGGCAGCGTATGCACCTTTACGCCCAGATATGACGCGACAGCGTTGGCCGTGGTGCCGCCGCAGACAACATGCTTGCCATCCTTGCCGAAAAACAGGCGCATGGTGCTCAGATCATCATCCTTGCGCTCGGGCGGGCCGATCATGACGTTGACCGGGCAACGCTCACGCAGGCGCGCAACGACAACAGTCGTATCATCATGCATAGCGTCCATATCCAGCGTCTTGACGGTCGAGAGGATACTGGCCGCCATGCGCTGTGAGGAGACGGTGGGTGAATAATTGCGCAGGATAAAATCCTCAATATCCTGACGCGCCCAACCGGCGTCCGTCGTCACGCCGCGCCCGGCCTCCGACACGCCGTCGCTGAAGAGTACAAGCATATCACCAACGTCAAAATGCAGGTAGCTCTCGTGCAGTTCCTTTTCCTGAATGAAGTTGACGGAATAGTTGTATTTCCCGATCGCGCCGTTGTGCACGAACACAGCGTTCGGGTTGTCATACTGGATCAGGCGCGCGCGGGTGCCGGCCGTCTGCAGGATCGTAAAGGTCGCATAGGCGAGCTTGCGCTCCCTGCACATGGGCAGCGTTTCCGCCACAGTCGTAACGCACTCGTCGATCGGCACGTTGCCCTTGAGCATGGTCGTGAGCATGGTCGTTGTCAGCGTGGAGAGGATGTTGGCCTTGACGCCGCTGCCGAGACCGTCGGAGAGGATGACCGTCGCGTCATTGTCGGCCCATTCGAGCGCACACTGATCGCCGCAGAGCGTCTCCCCGTTTTTGTTGCGGCTGATGACGCTGATGTCCCAGACCGTGTTCCTGCAGCGATTCGTTCGTTTACGCATCATCATCGCCGTCCTCATCAAGCATGATGGCTTCCTTCAGATCGTGCACAGCCACCTTGGTCTCCGCCGCCGTTTCACCGAGCAGACTTGCGATCTCGTGCACGATGCGCAGCTGGTTTGCGATGATATCGTCCGCCAGATCGGCCGCATGGATCTTCGTCTTCTGGATCTTGTTGCGGCGCTGGCGCGCCTTGGTCACGTCGCGCATAATGCAGGTAAAGAGCGTCCGCTCCGGGTCGCAGATAAAGATGCGCTCGAGATAGACGTTGTAGTCAGCGAGAAAGACCTCGTCCGTGACCTGCGTCTCGTCCTGACTGATCATCTTCACGAAGTCGTACTCATCCATGATGCGCGACACCGGATATCCGATGATGTCCGCCGGATCCTTGATGCCGAAGATCTTGCAGGCCGCCTTGTTGATCTGCCGCACCTTGAGCTTTTTACCGACCGTGACAATGCCCTCGGGCGAGACATTGATGATCTTCTCGGAGTAGGTCTCGGCGCGCTCCTTCATATAGGGCATGCACATGCTGATCTCGGCGCGTCCTTCATAGACGGCGATGGCCTTGTCGCGGCAGGGACGGTAACCGCACAGGCCGCAGTTGAGCTCATCCGCGGGGCTGAATTTGCCCATCTTGCGCAGGATGCCGTTGATGACGGATTCCGGCGGCAGATCGGTCGGATGCTTCTTGTCGATGAGCACACGGCGCATGTTGACCGGATCCTGAATGTCGAAGTTCTTGCTGCCGTTGGCGCTCTGGATCACGCGGCGGCGCGACTCGAGCAGGTTTGTGTGCTTCTGCCGGAACGCGAGACCGCCGACGCAGTTGCCGTGACAGGCGGCGATTTCGATGAAGCAGTTGCGCAGCTCGCCATTGACAACGCTCTTGAGCGTCTGGATGCTGTCGTCCAGACCGTCAAGGAACAGATAATCGCGCCCGGAATCGAGCGCCATGGAATGCAGGACACCGTTTGTGATCGTATAAGCGCGCGAGAGCATCGGCTCATCCGCCGGGACGTTCGGGTCGACGGCGACACCGGCCTCGTTCATCCACTCCTCGAGCTCCGTGAAGGTGATGTCATAATCGGCGCCGACGCTCTCAAAGCGCGTCGTCTCCTCCTTCTTGGAGATGCAGGGACTGATGTAGACAATGGTCGCGCCCGGATAGCGCTCGCGCAGCAGCACGGCATGCGCCTGCATCGGCGAGAGCACCGGAGCGAGATACGGCAGCGCCTCGGGCAGATGCTTTTCCACATAGAGCACGATCGTCGAACAGCCCGAGGTGATGATCGGCGCATCGCCCGGCTGGGCGGCGAGCTTTTCCAGCTCCTTCTTGACCAGATAGGCGCCCTCCGCAGTTTCGTGTGCCGCCGTGAATCCGAGCGCCTTGAGCGGTTTTTCGATACCCTGAAAACCGGGGGTATCAAAATAGGCGATGTACGACGAGTCGACGCTTACGACGACCTGTTTTCCGGAGGCGATCAGCTCCCGGATCTGGCCGACGTCGCTGATGTCCTCCTTCGCGTGCTGCGGGCAGACAGACACGCAGTTGCCGCAGAGAATGCAGTCGCTGGAAATGATCTGTGCGTGACCCTGATAGACGCGGATGGACTTGACCGGGCAGAACCGGACGCATTTGTAGCAGTTTTTGCAGTTGGCCTGTTTGAAACGCAGAACATCCATGGGGCTCCCGCCTTTCTGTGAAATTTCACGAGTAGTGTTTTGCGATCTCTCTCGATTTCTATTTTTTTAATGTACCACAAAACTCCTCCCCGCACAACCCCCGCGCGAAAACGCGGCGATTCCAGCGCGCAAAAAGCCGCCGGCGGACGCTGATGCAGCATCCGCCGGCGGCGGGTACGGCTTATTCTTCGACCTTTCCGGTCAGCGCCTCGGTGAGCGTGCGCCAGCCGAGCATGGCGCATTTGACGCGCGCGGGCATGTGCGCGATGTCCTTGAGGGCTGAGGCCTCTTCCAGACTCTCGATCTCCTCCTCGCTCGCTTCTCCGTGGATCATGCGCAGGAAGGTGCGGCTCATTTTCAGCGCCTTTTCCTTCTTCTGTCCCACGATCATGCCGAGCATGATATCCGCCGATGCCTGCGAGATGGCACATCCGTCGCCGACAAAACCGCCGTCGGTAATGACATCGCCGTCGGTCTTGAGCTTGAGGACGATGTTGTCGCCGCAGCTTGGGTTCACGCCCGCAAGTTCAATGTCTGCGTCCGGAATGTCGTGCTTGAACTCCGGATGGATGTTGTGCTCGGTCAGGATCTCATTATAGAAGCTTCTATTTTCCATATCCCATACGCTCCCTCAGGGTCGAGAGGCTCTCAAGGAACCGGTCGACATCCTCATCGGTGTTATAAAAGGCAAAGCTGGCGCGCGCCGTCGCATTCAGGCCGAGGTGCGCGAGCAGCGGCTGCGCGCAGTGGTGTCCGGCACGGATGTTCACGCCGTCGGACGCCATGATCTCGCTGATGTCGTGTGGGTGCACGCCGTCGACCGTGAAGGTGATGATGCCGTTGTGATCCTCCGGCTTATCCGTGCCGAGCACGTGCACATGCGGGACGGACAGCACACGCGCGAGGGCATTGGCCGTCAGGTCATGCTCCCGCTGCCGGATGGTATCAAAGCCGACGTTCTGCACATACCGGATGGCAGCGGCCAGACCGGCCGCGCCGGCGGCATTGACTGTGCCGGCTTCAAACTTGTGCGGCAGCTCGGCATAGACGGCACCCGTGCGCGTGACGGATTCGATCATCTCGCCGCCGGAGAGAAACGGCGGCATCTCCTCGAGCAGCTCCTCCCTGCCGTACAGCCCGCCGATCCCCATGGGGCCATAGATCTTGTGGCCGGAGAAGGCAAAGAAATCCGCACCAAGCTCCTGCACATTTACCGGCATGTGCGGTGTGCTCTGCGCGCCGTCCACGACCATGACCGCGCCCTTTTTGTGCGCCATGGCAGCGACTTCCTGCACGGGGTACTTCCGGCCAAGAACGTTCGACACCTGCGTCATGGCGACGATCTTCGTGCGCTCGGTGATGAGCGATTCGATCTGCCGGAGATCCACACTGCCGTCGGGCGCGCACTCGATGAACTTCAGCTCCGCGCCGGTCTGACGGCAGACCATCTGCCACGGCAGCAGGTCGCTGTGGTGCTCCATGATGGACACGAGCACCTCGTCACCCGCCCTGACGTGCGTCAGGCCGTAGCTGTAGGCGACGAGGTTCAGGCTCTCGGTCGTGTTGCGTGTAAAGATGATCTCGCGCGCCGACTTTGCGCCGATGAAGCTGCGCACCGTCTCGCGCGCCTGCTCATAGATATCGGTCGCCTCCACGCTCAGCGGATACAGCCCGCGCAGGGGGTTCGCGTTGTGGCAGCGGTAGAAATCCGCCACCGCGTCCAGCACGCACTGCGGGCGCTGCGCCGTGGCCGCGTTATCAATATAGGCGACATCCGTGTGCTGAAAGATCGGAAAATCCTGCTTATAATCATACGTCATCGTTGAGTTCCTCCTCCAGCGTCTGAAGAATCTGTGCGCGCAGCGCTTCATCATCCACCGTGCGCGCAAAGCGCTCGATCGATGCGCGGGCCAGGATGTTTTCGGCCTGAGCGCGGGAGATGCCGCGGCTTTCAAAGTAAAACAGCGTCTCGTCATCGAGCTCGCCGATGGTCGCGCCGTGGTTGCCGACGACATTTTCCTCGGCGCAGAGAATGAGCGGCACCGTCTTGTTGACAACATCGTCGCCGAGCATGAGCACGGTCTCTTTCTCATTGCCGACGGAGTTCGACGAGCCGGTCTTGAAATCGATCGTGCCGCGGAAAACCTTCTTCGCCGCATCCTTGAGCGCGCCGGACGTGTCGATCTCGCACTCCGTGTTCTTGCCATAATGGTTGACGACGACGTTGACATCAATCGTCTGACTGCCGCGGCCGAGATAGCCGATCTGCGCCGAATAGCGGCTTCCGTCGCCGACAAGCTCCGTGTCATTGTCGGAGTAGAGGTCGCCCTGCCCCATCAGGATCTGCGTCATGTCCACGCCGGCGCCGGGCGCACAGTCGGCGTCCGTTTTGGCGTAGAGCAGCGCACCGCCGTGCGCGCCGAGCACCTGCACAAGGCGAAGAGACGCGGCATCGTGGAGCTTGAACGCCGTTTCTACGGCGAAGCTGCCCTGCGTATCGAGCACCATATATACCGTTGCCTGCACACCGGCAGCCACATCGACCGCGATGCGCCTGCAGCTATACCCCTCAGCGCCGGTCAGGCGGATATGCAGCGGCTGCGTCCGGTTTTCTGCTGTAATTTCATATGCATCCGTCCCGAGATCAGCCGTTTCGGCCGCATTCCACGGGATGGTCGCCTCGTTAACATTGAGATGGTTCCACGTTCTGGTCGGCAGCTTGTTGACGACCAGCTGTTGGCTCGTATTCACGATATTCCCTCCTTTCGGAATGTGCGGTCAGCCGATGCTGCCCTTCATCTCCAGACGAATGAGATTGTTCATTTCCACCGCGTACTCCAGCGGCAGCTCCTTGGAGACGTTGTCCGCAAAGCCGCTGACGATCAGCGCGCGGGCGTCCTCCTCGCTCATGCCGCGGCTCATGAGATAAAACACCGCCTCGTTGCTGATGCTGCCGATCTTGGCCTCATGGCCGACAGCGGCGTCCTTCGTGCGGATGTCCATGGCCGGGACGGTATCGGAGCGGGACTCGGAGTCAAGCATCAGTGATTGGCAGGACACGGAGGATTTCGCGTGCTTGGCACCCTTTTGCACCACGACGCTGCTGCGGAATGTGCTGATTCCGCCGCTCTTGCTGATTGAGCGCGTGTTCATGTACGAGCTCGTGTTCCTGCCAATGTGCACGACCTTCGCGCCGGTGTCGAGGTTCTGCCCCGCGCCGGCAAACGTGACGCCGGTGAACTCCATCTTGGCGTTATCACCTTTGAGCACGCTCATCGGGTACAGGCAGCCGACATGGGACCCGAACGAGCCGGAAACCCACTCGATCACGCCGCCCTCCTCCACGAGCGCGCGTTTTGTATTGAGGTTGTACATATTTTTCGACCAGTTCTCGATGGTCGAATAGCGCAGCCTGGCATTTTTCTTTACATACAGCTCCACACAGCCGGCGTGGAGGTTCGCGACGTTATATTTCGGCGCCGAGCAGCCCTCGATAAAGTGTAGGCTCGCACCCTCGTCGACGATGATGAGCGTGTGCTCAAACTGGCCCGCGCCCTTGGCGTTCAGGCGGAAATACGACTGCAGCGGGATGGACACCTGCACGCCCTTCGGCACGTACACGAACGAGCCGCCGGACCAGACCGCACCGTGCAGGGCAGCAAACTTATGGTCGCGCGGTGTGACGAGCTTCATAAAATACTTGTGCACCATGTCGGCGTATTCACCCTTGAGTGCGCTCTCCATGTCGGTGTAGACGACGCCCTGTGCAGCTACCTCGTCGCGGACGTTGTGATACACGAGCTCGGAATCGTACTGTGCGCCGACACCGGCGAGCGATTTGCGTTCCGCCTGCGGGATGCCGAGGCGCTCAAAGGTGTCTTTAATATCCTGCGGGACGTCCTTCCAGTCGTTTTTCATGTCGGTCTTAGGGCGAACATAGGTCGCAATGTGGTCCATATCCAGTCCCTCGATGGACGGCCCCCAGTCCGGAACCGGCATCTCGTTATAGATCTGCAGCGACTGCAGCCGGAACTGCTGCATCCAGACCGGATCGTCCTTTTCCTTGGAGAGCTTGTCAATGATCTCCGGCGTCAGGCCCTCCTGCATACGATAGGCATCGTCCTCTTTGTCGCGGATGTCATAGACGCTGCGGTCAATGTCCGCGACCTGACTTTTTTCCTTCATTCGGATCGCCTCGCTTTCAGTCTGCCCGGATGCCGCCAAAGCCGTTTTCATTGATGGTATCTACAAGCGATGCATCACCGTTTTTCACAATGACGCCCTGCTCCATGATGTGCGCGGCGTCCACCGTCAGCGCCTCGAGAATGCGGGTGCTGTGCGTGATGATGAGCAGCGAGCCGTGCACGCGCTCACGATAGAGCTGCACGCCCTTGGAGACCGTGCGCACCGCGTCGACGTCCAGACCGGAGTCCGTCTCGTCGAGGATGGCAAGCTTCGGCTCAAGCATGAGCATCTGCAGGATCTCCGCTTTCTTTTTCTCACCGCCGGAAAAGCCCACATTCAGGTCGCGCTCAGCATAGGAAGCGTCCATCGCCAGCAGCTGCATCGTCTCGGCAAGCTTCTTCTTGAAGTCCCAGAGGCGGATGCGCTTGCCGGTCTTCTGCTCGAGCGCACTGCGGATAAAGGCGCTGAGCGTCACGCCGGGCACCTCGAGCGGATTCTGGAACGACAGGAAAATGCCCTTCTTCGCGCGCTCGTTGACCGGCAGCCGTGTGATATCCTCGCCGTCAAAGACGATCTTTCCGGCCGTGACCGTGTACTCCGGATTGCCGGTGATCGCATAGCCGAGCGTGGACTTGCCGGTGCCGTTCGGCCCCATGAGCACATGCGTCTCATCCTTGCCGACGGTCAGGTCCACGCCGTGCAGGATCTCTTTCTCGCCCGCACTCACGTGCAGGCCGCTGACTTCAAGCAGGTTGCTGTTCATATATGTATCCTCCGTTCCCAATGGCAAACCGTGCCTTACGGCACGGCTGCATACGATATACATGAATTCAGAGAGGCTCAGGATGGTCTGGCGCAAATCCTACCTCATTGAGGTGAATTATATGCCTATATTCCTACGTTGTCAATAGGAATATAAGATCAAGGCAGCAAAAAAAGCACGCACAACTCAATAGCCGTGCGTGCTTTTGACACTGATGCTCAGAATTGGAACAGGTTCAGGCCGATCTCCTCACTGTGAAAACGATCCACTCTTCCGTCGATAACCGTGATGACCATCTCACAGGTGGCGCTGATGACGGCGCGGTTGAGATGTCCGCCGAACACTTCGCCCTTCTCGTTGCCGGCGCTCATATGAAGGTGCGTGTAAAATGCGCCGTCCATCGTGTTGATCGTGCCGGTCAGCGAGACAATCTCAAAATCGCCCGCGAAGGAGTTCGCGTGGTACTGCTTTTCGGCCGTGTGGAACACACCGACCGTAAACTCCCCGACTGCGCCGAGCGCCTGCACGCTCGCAAGCTTGATCTGCTCGGCCTGTGCAATGGCCGCGACCTGCTCGAGCACTTCTTCCCCGCGGTCGATGCGGGCGACGATGGTGTTGTCAAATCTTCTGTACTCCATGGCTCTGCCTCCTGACAAATGAAATCCACTGCGGTCATTATACCGCACGCGTTCTTTGCTTGCAAGACCCGTGTTATTCCAGCTCGAACGCACCGGTATAGAGCTGATAATACACGCCCTTTTCCGCAATGAGCTTTGCATGATTGCCGCGCTCGATGATGCGGCCATGGTCAAGCACCATGATGACGTCCGCATTCTTGACCGTCGAGAGCCGGTGCGCGATGACGAACACCGTGCGCCCCTCCATAAGCTTATCCATGCCGCTCTGCACGAGCGCCTCCGTGCGGGTATCGATGGAGCTTGTCGCCTCGTCGAGGATCATGACCGGCGGGTCGGACACGGCCGCGCGCGCGATGCTCAGCAGCTGCCGCTGCCCCTGGCTCAGGCCGCTGCCGTCACCCTTGAGCACGGTGTTGTAGCCGTCGGGCAGCATGCGGATGAAATGGTCGGCATTGGCGAGCTTCGCCGCGGCGATGCATTCATCATCCGTCGCAGCCGGATTTCCGTAGCGGATATTTTCCATGACCGTACCGGTAAAGAGATTCACATCCTGCAGCACGATGCCGAGGCTGCGGCGCAGATCTGCCTTGCGGATCTTATTGATGTTGATGCCGTCGTAGCGGATCTTACCGTCGGCAATGTCGTAAAAGCGGTTGATGAGGTTTGTGATCGTCGTCTTTCCGGCGCCGGTCGCACCGACGAAGGCGACCTTCTGGCCGGGCTCGGCGTAGAGCGTGATGTCATGCAAGACCTCTTTATCCGGCGTATAACCGAAGTCCACGTGATCGAACACGACGCGCCCGGCAAGCTTCGTGTATGTGACCGTGCCGTCGCCGTGCGGGTGCTTCCACGCCCAGAGACCCGTGTGGTGGTCGGTCTCGGCGAGCATGCCGTTTTCCTCCGTGGCGTTGACAAGCGTCACATAGCCGTCGTCCGTCTCCGGCTCGGCATCCATGAACGCGAAGATACGCGATGCGCCGGCCAGCGCCGTGACGATGGAGTTGAACTGGTTGGAGATCTGCGAGATCGGGTTTGTAAACCCGCGCGAGAGCGTGAGGAAGGATGCGATCATACCGAGCGTGAGCGTGTTCATGCCCGTCAGGCCGAGGTTCGGCGTGCCGGCAATCGCCATCGTGCCGCCGATGACGGCGATGATGACATACTGCAGATAACCTACGGCGTTCATCATCGGCATCATGCTGTTGGCCATGCCGCTGGCGCGCGCAGCGTTTTCCGCCCAGACGCGGTTGCGGCAGCGCAGCTCCGCCTTGCTCTGCTCCTCGTGACAGAAGACCTTGACGACCTTCTGACCGTTGACCATCTCCTCAACATAGCCGTTGAGATCGGCCAATGCCGTCTGCTGCGCCATGAAGTAGCCGCCGATGCGGCCGGTGAGTTTGCGCACGAACACGAGAATGAGCGCCATGACGGCGCACACGATCAGCGTCAGCCAGACGCTGATGTACAGCATGCAGAAAAACACTGCCGCCAGCGTGAACACGGACGATACGAGCTGCGCCATGGACTGCGCGATCATCTGGCGCAGCGTATCGGTATCGTTTGTGTACAGGCTCATGATGTCGCCGTGCGTATGCGTGTCAAAGTAGCGGATGGGCAGGCTCTGCATCTTGGCAAACATCTCGTCACGGATGCGCTTGAGCGTGCCCTGCGCGATCGTGACCATGCGGCGGTTATACAGCCATGTGGCCAGCGTACCGATGAGGTACACGCAGCCGATGGTGATCAGCGCGCGGATCAGGCCGGAATAGTCCGGCGACGCTGTGCCGAGCATGGGCACGATATAGCCGTCGATCAGCTTTTGCAGGAACATGGACGAGGCCGCGCCTGCGACCGCGCTCAGCAGGATACAGACCGTCACGAGCACAAGCGTGCCCTTGTAGGCGCGCATATACGACAGCAGGCGTTTGAGCGTCCGGCCGTCAAATTTCGGGCGTTCACGCATCGTCCTCGCCTCCCTTCTGCTGGGATTCATAGACCTCGCGGTAGATCTCGCACGAGCGCAGCAGCTCATCGTGACTGCCGACGGCGTTGATGCGCCCGTCGTCGAGTACAACGATGCGGTCTGCATTCTGCACCGAGCTGATGCGCTGCGCGATGATGATCTTCGTCGTGTCGGGAATGTAGGTCGAGAGCGCCTGCTGGATCTGCGCATCCGTGCGCGTGTCGACGGCGCTCGTCGAATCATCGAGAATGAGCACCTTCGGCTTTTTCAGCAGCGCGCGGGCGATGCACAGGCGCTGCTTCTGACCGCCGGAGACATTCGTGCCGCCCTGCTCGATGTGGGTGTCATACCCGTCCGGCATGGCGGAGATAAAGCCGTCCGCGCACGCAAGCTCGCAGGCATGGCGGAGCTCCTCGTCCGTGGCGTTTTCATTGCCCCAGCGGAGGTTCTCCTTGATCGTGCCGGAAAAGAGTTCGTTTTTCTGCAGCACCATGGCGACGGCACCGCGCAGAGTATCCAGATCATAGTCGCGCACGTCCACGCCGCCAAGCGTCAGCTTGCCGCCGGTCACGTCGTACAGACGCGGGATGAGCTGCACGAGTGAGGATTTCGACGCACCGGTGCCGCCGATAATGCCGATCGTCTCGCCGGAGCGGATATGCAGGTCAATATCGTCGAGCACCTTTTTATCTGCCTTGGAGGCGTAGACAAAGCTCACGTGGTCAAAGTCAACCGCACCGTTGCGCACGGTCATGACCGGCTGCTCCGGCTGCGGGATGTCCGACCGCTCCTCGAGCACCTCTGCGATGCGGCGCGCGGACGAGAGCGAGATCGTCAGCATGGCAAAAACCATAGAGAGCATCATCAGGCTCGAGAGGATCTGCATGGTATAGGTGATGAGCGCGGTGAGATTTCCGGTCGTGAGGCCGAGCGCGGGATCGTTGCCGCTGGCGATGATGGCCTTCGCGCCGAGCCACGAGATCACGATCATGCACGTATAGATGCAAAACTGCATCAGCGGCGCGTTGAGCGTGATGAGCCGCTCGCCTTTGGAAAAGTCCTGATAAATGCGCGCGGAGATCGCGTCAAACTTGCCGATCTCATGCCGCTCCTGATTGAACGACTTCACGACGCGGATGCCGCGGACGTTCTCCTGCACGACGTTGTTGAGCTCGTCATACGTGCGGAAAACGCGCGAAAAGACCGGGAACACGCTGCGGATGATGAAAAAGAGCGCCAGCGCAAGGATCGGCAGAATAATGAGAAACGTCATCGAAATGTCGCGGCTGATGCGAAACGACACGATCATGGAAAAGATCAGCATGACCGGCGCGCGGATCGCCATGCGCATGAGCATCTGGAATGCATTTTGCACGTTCGTGGTGTCCGTCGTCAGGCGCGTGATGATGGACGCGGTGGAAAACTTATCGATGTTCGAAAACGCGAACGTCTGCACGTTGTTATACATATCCTCGCGCAGGTTCGCCGCAAAGCCGACGGATGCGCGCGCGGCAATGCGCGCTGCGAGTACACCGGTCGACAGCTGGAACGCCGCCAGCAGCAGCAAAAATGCGCCGAACTTCCAGACTGCCGCCATACTGCCGCCCTCGATGCCGAAGTCGATGAGGTTGGACATAAACAGCGGGATCACGATCTCAAACACGGCCTCCAGCGCCGAGAGCAGAACCGTCACGAGCGCGGGGCCTTTGTTTTCCCGCAGACTGCGGGTCAATGTATGAAGCATAGGGTTCCTCCTTCCGGGTATGCGTGCAGATCAGCCGAGGTCGGCATAGATCGTGCGCAGGGCGTCTTCCAGCGCCGCGATCTGCTTCGGGCTCAGCGAGCGGAGCATCTGCTGCTCCGCAGCCGCAATGGTCGCCTGCATTTGATGTGCGATCTCGGTGGCACGAGCTGTCTGGCAGACGAGCTTGCTGCGCTTATCCGCCGGGTCGGGCCGGCAGGACACGAAGCCCTTTTGCTCCATGCGTCCGATGACGCCCGCTACGGTCGGGTGCGACACCTGCAGGAAGCCCTCGATCTCCTTTTGCGTCGCCGTGCCTCCGTTTCGAGCCAGATAGCCGAGCACGCGGCTTTGCGTCAGCGTCAGATCATGCTGCGCAAGGTTGGCATCGGCCTGTATCTTGATCTTATCCGTGATCATTTTTAATAGACATCCGATCGGATATTGCTCCATGATGCACCTCCGAATATGTAGCACGCTACGCATTATAAGGACATTCACGCAAAACGTCAAGAGACTTCATAAATTGTTTACACGCGAAAGCAGCCGCGAAAAGCGCCCGTCTGCCATGGCAGACGGGCGCCGAAAAATGTTGGAATCACAGGTGCTGGTCGCGGTCGATCTTGTCGTAGTGCTTGAGCAGGATGCCCTCCATGACGGAGGTGAGCTTCATGTCCAGATTCCAGAAGTAGACAACAAACGTGACCACAAATGCGCCCAGTGCGCCGAGCGACACGCCCAGCAGGGCCTTGAGCAGCTTGCATTTCAAATTGTTCATGTTCGATCTCCTCTCTGATTACCAGGACTTCTCGTCCTTCAGGATCTCCAGGCTCGGATCCACGGGCTCTTCCTGCATGACGGTGCGCATATAGTCATTGACCTGCTGGCGCACGCCCTGCCGCGAGATGACACGCGGGTCGAACAGATCGTGCGTGACCCAGACGAGGTGGATGCCGTGCTCGCGGGCGCGCTCTTCAAACAGACCGTGCATGCCGTCGAGCGCCTTGCAGCTCATGTGCTCCCAGAGGATGACCATGTCGGCGTTGAACTGCTCGCAGTACTCCCAGAGCTCGTCGAGCAGGACCTTGTAGCCACCGTGGGTACGGTTGCGCATGATCATGTTTTCGGTCAGCCATGCCATGTCGTAATACGCCTGCTCGCGGTTTTCCGGCGTGTCGGTCGTGGCGAGCTCGCGCGTTGAGACCATGGAGAGCATATCCGTCAGCGGCACGATGCCCCAGCAGTTGAGCAGCCAGACAAGGAAGTCCATGTAGAAGTGCGACTGCACGCCCCAGACGATGGCGCGATGGCGGTACGCATTGGCGGCGCGCTTGCGCTTGCTGTAGGCGCGCTCGGCAAGCTCGGTGATCTTGCGGTCGGCCTCGCGGAACGCGGGGACCTTGCCGCAGATGGCCATGTAGTTCGTTTCGGTATACAGCGCGAGGTTAGAGCCAAAGACCTGCGGGTAGTCGGTCTTGTTCATCTCGAGCCACTCGAGGCGGCACTTGGTGGCATAGTTCACGCGCTCGGCGCACTCGAAGTACGCCTTCCAGTCCCACTTCTCGCCGGTGTGCTCCTCAATGAAGGCGATGGCGTTGCGGATCTCCTGCGCGGCATACTCCTGCACGTCGTCCTCGCGATGGCGCAGGGGCGCTGCAAGCTGGAACACCGGGATGCCGTCCTCAAGCTCGAGGCGCTTGGAGATGACACCGTTGCCGAGCAGAGAACCGTCGCAGGTCGTATTGCACTGCACGGCGCAGGCGCCGAGCACGGGCGCATCGTCGTCGATGGACACGCCGGCCTCGGCCTCCGGCATCGGGCAGACGTCGCCGGCAAGACCGTATTCCTGCGCAACATCGATGTAATGCTCAGCCGCGTGCTGGTTGAGCAGCACGGAGACGTAGGTGGACGGCGTCTCGCGGCTCAGGCACTTGAGCGTCGGGAAGCCCATCATGACGGCAGTCATCTCGTTTTCATCCACGAGCACGACCTTGTCGGAAAACTTTTTATCGTTGCCGATGCGGCGGTCGCCGCGGAAGAGGCTGTCGAGCAGCTTTGCCACATCCTCAATGACGAGGTCCTGCTCCAGGTGGCAGATACGCAGATATTCATCGCGCAGACCCTGCGTGTGGCGGTCGACCATCATGGGCACAGCCAGATAGTTGGCCATCCAGCGATAGCGGAACATGGCCTTGATGTTGCGCGGCTTGACGATGAACTTTGCAAGGATGGTCATGATGTGCAGCCAGCGGCTGTAATCATAGAGCGTGTCCTTGACACCGCGCCACTCGCGGCGGTTGCGTACCTTGCCCTCGGTATAAAACTTGCCGAAATTTTCGCAGCCGATTCTCTTGTTGGACATCACTGTTTCCCCCCTTGAATCTTCTTGATCTCCATGCTTTCCACGAATGCCTGCACACGGGTGCGCATCTGGCCGGAGGAAGCGATGTTATACGGACGGTCAACAGACAGCACCGGATAGCCGTAGTCATCGTTGAGAATGTGCGAACCGAGCATACGCTCATACGCCCACGGGTCGCAGAACTTGATCTGCTCGTAGATAATGCCGTCGGCCGCATACTCCTTGGCAAGGCTGTTGACGTATTCGCGGCGGCCGAGCATCTTGGGCATATCCATATAGCGCGGGCACTGGGCGCGATTCATGTACTGGCGGCAGATCTGGGTGAGCGCATCCTCGTCGTCCGTCAGCGTGATCGGATCACGGCCCGGGAACGAGCCGTAGCAGAAGCGGTCGGCGCAGACATAAGCGCCGGTGTCCTCGACGAGCTTGATGAAGTCAATATCATCGACCTCCGAGCCGACAACGACCACACGCGCGCGGTACGGATTTTTCTTATCCGGGCGGCGGGTCTTGAGCTCCTTGAGCGTCTCCTCCAGCTTGTCGATGAGCAGGTATTTCGGTGCGACATAGGTTGCAAGCGTGATGACGTGGAATTCATAGCCCGTAATGCGCGGATTGGACCCCTTGCGGTACTCGCCGATGGCGCGGATGAGCTCGCACACATGGTTGTGCTCGGCGACGGCGCTGCGGATGGCCGCGTCCGACACGTCGATGCCGTAGTGCTCGTGCAGCGGCGTGAGGATGTGGTTGCGGCACTGGAGCACGTACAGATTCAGACCGTTGTCGTCGGCCTTCATCGGGATCTCCATGTACTCGTAGAAGAACTTCGGCTTGCTCTTGCCCATGGTCTTGAGCAGCTCCATGTTCTCGACGGCGCGGTTCATCATCGAGCAGCCGTCCGGCGTGATCATACAGTCGGCGAAGTTGTAGCCGCCCTCGATGGCACGCTCCAGCAGTGCGCGGCTGTACTCGCACAGAAAGCTGGTCATGTAGTACGTGGCCATTTCCATGGAGCCGGTGCGCGGCGCGCGCAAGCGCGTTGAGAACGCTCCGGGCAGGTTCAGCAGCGGCTCGGGCGTGTTTTCGCAGGCATAGGCAACACAGATCTTCCCCTCGTTCTGCGCCTGTGCGACCAGGTCATTGTGCGCTTCCTGCAAAAGGTTTTCAAAGTATAAAAGGTGTTTCAGGTCTTTCATGGTTCACTCCCTCTTCATTTGTGTTTCTATCAAAAGCGGCTGCGCGACCGCCTTTGTGTATCTTTGCTGCCCGCAGGCAGAAGACCCGGCGCGATCAGCGCGCCTCGATCTGCTTGATATTGATCTCATTGCCCTGCTGCAGCCAGGTCTTGCCGCTGCCGCAATGCGGGCATGTTTTGCCGTATTGTACGGTCGGATAGGTTTGCTTGCAGTCGTCGCACCAGGTGACGGCCGGGATGATCTCATACAGGAATTTCGTGCCTTGAATGATCGGCTCTTTCTTGGTATACCAGTTCCAGCAATCTTCAAGATATTCCGGCACAATGCCGGAGACCTCACCGAATTCGAGCGTGACCGACTCGATCTCGGTGAGGTTATTCTTCTCGGCGATCTCCTGCACCTGCTTGACGACATAGGTAACGATGCTCAGCTCGTGCATGGGGGCTCCTTTCGGGAGGGCGGGCACAGCGGAAGGGATGCTGTGCCCGCCGCAGGATGGATACTTATTTCTTGTCCGTAAGGGACTTCTTGATGATCTTCACCTGACGCTTGGCGGCATAAGGCGCGATTGCCTTGAACTTGTCCTCAGCCGGGATCATTTTGCTGTTTTGCGGCCGCACACGCTTGAGGTGGATGGCATCAAACTCGCACTTGGTCGTGCAGATACCGCAGCCGATGCACTTGTTCGGGTCGACAACACTGCGCCCGCAGCTCAGGCAGCGGGACGCCTCGGAGCGGATCTGCTCTTCGGTGAACGTCACGCGGTCGTCCTGCATGGTGCGCACCTTCTTGCTGTCGATGGCAACGGCAGCGCGTGCGGGCTTTTTGATCTTCTCGGTCGGCAGGACGATATCGTCCTTATTGAGCTCCTTGAACTCGCGGGTGTTGCGGTGGATCGTCAGGGTCTGGCCCTTGTTGACGAAGCGGTGGATGGACACCGCACCCTCGCGGCCGGTCGCGATCGCATCGATCGTGTACTTCGGGCCGGTAGCGCAGTCACCGCCGACAAAGATGTCGGGCTCGTTGGACTGGAACGTCACGGCGTCGTGCGCGATCAGGCGGCCGTCGACCGTCTCTGCCGCGGTGCCGGCCAGCACATCGCCGTAGACCGAGCGCTGGCCGATGGCAACCAGAACATTGGAGCACGGGACGGTGATGGTCTCATTTTCGTCATAGACCGGGGCGAACTTGCCGCTCGCGTCGCGGACAGACACGCAGCGCATGAGCTCGATGCCGGTGACCTTGCCGCCCTCGCCGAGGATGGCCTTCGGCGCCCAGGAGTTGTTGATGACGACACCGTCAGCGATGCCGGCGTTCTTCTCATCCGGCACGGTCGGCATCTCCTCGTCCTTCTCGAGGCAGTACATATTCACACCGCCCTTGGTCAGACGCAGGGCCGCGCGCGCCACGTCGATGGCCGCGTTGCCGCCGCCGATGACGACCACGTCGCCCGTGAGCTTCTTAAGCTTGCCGGCGTTGACTTCACGCAGGAAATCGAGGCCGCTCTTGACACCGGTGAGATCCTCGCCGGCGATGTTGAGCTTCGACGCCTGCTGCAGGCCGACCGCGACGTAGAACGCCTGGTAGCCTTCCTCGCGCAGCTGCTGGATGGTGATGTCCTTGCCGACTTCGACGCCGCACTTAAACTCCACGCCCATCTCGCGCAGCACGTCGATCTCGGACTCGACGACGTCCTTGCCGATACGGAAGCTCGGGATGCCGTTGACGAGCATGCCGCCGGGTACGGCCTCTTTCTCGAACACGACCGGGCTGTAGCCCTCAATGGCCAGGAAGTAGGCGCAGGACATACCGGCCGGTCCGCCGCCGATGATGGCGATCTTCTGGTCGAACTTCTCGTGCGTGCAGGAATTCATGGGCGGCACGTAGCGGTGCTCGGCCTTCATGTCCTGCTCGGCGATAAACTTCTTGATCTCGTCGATGGCCAGCGGCTCGTCGACGGTGCCGCGGGTGCAGGCATCCTCGCAGTACTTTCTGCAGATGCTGCCGCAGACAGCCGGGAACGGGTTGTCCTTCTTGATGAGCTTGAGCGCGTCGGCATAGCGGCCGTCGCCTGCCATCTTGATGTAGCCCTGGATGGCGATGTGCGCCGGGCAGGCGGCCTTGCAGGGCGCCGTGCCGGTCGGCCAGGTCTGGATGCAGCCGTTCTCGTTGCGGTAATTCTTATTCCAGTGATCCTCGCCCCACTTGGTGTCGTCCGGCAGCTCATGGCGCGGATACTGGATGGGGCCTTCCTTGGTGCAGAGCTTCTGGCCGAGGCGGACAGCGCCGGCCGGGCAGGTCTCGACGCACTTGCCGCAGGCAACGCACTTGTCCGGATCGCTCTCAGCCACATAAGCGGAGGCGGACAGGTTCGGCGTGTTGAACAGCTGCGAGGTGCGCAGCGCATTGCAGACACCGACGGCGCAGTTGCAGATGCCGAAGATCTTGTTTTCGCCGTCGATATTCGTGATCTGGTGGACATAGCCGCGATCCTCTGCCTTCTGGAGGATCTCCATCGCCTCTTCATAGGTGATGTCGTGGCCATGGTTCGTCTCGCGACAGTAGTCGGCAAAATCACCGACGCCGATGCACCACTCGCCTTCCACGTCGCCAGAGCCCTCGCCGCGGATGCGCTGCTGCTTGCGGCAGGAGCACACGGACACACCGATGTGGCCCTCGTACTTCTTCAGCCAATGGGACAGGTGCTCGATCGGCAAAGACTTGCTCTCGGCCGGGATGGCCTTTTCGACCGGAATGACGTGCATGCCGATGCCGGCGCCTCCGGGCGGCACCATCTCGGTGATGCCCGCCAGCGGCAGATAGGCCATGCGTTCAAAGAAATCGGCCGTCTCCGGGAACATGTCCGACTGCTCGGGATTGATCATCATGATCTCGGCGCTGCCGGGAACGAACATGTCCAGCACCCAGCGCTTTTCATGGTTCGGATTCTTGCCGTCGAGATTCTCCCAATGGAACTCGACCAGACCGCTCTCGCTGATGGCCTGCATCGCTTTTTCCAGATAGGCTCTGTCAAACTGCGGGTTCTTCTTTGCGAGCTGCTCGATCGTGAGCGGCACACGCTTTTTCATGGTCAGCGCGATATCGAGGATATCGTCCGCCATCTTCTGATCGTACTTTAACGCCGTGAACTTGAGGGCGGAGTTGATGCCCAGATACTCCGGAGAATCCGGCGTGATCTTATCCTTTCCCAACAACACCGTCGCGCGATCCGTGATTACTTTTCCGAGCTTTGCAATTTTCTCGTCTTTTGTCATGTTATCGCTTCCTTCTTCTTTAGATTGCAGTCAAACGACATCCGGCCGTTCCGACACAAGAACGGATTCGGATGCAGCTATGTTAATTAATTAACCCTGCAATGTCAAGGAGTCCAGAGCGTTTTTGAAACAAGTCACAAAAAATCTGCAAAGAAATTGCGAATAGATTTTATTGTGTGTTGAAACGCGGAGACAAATGCCGTATAATGTTTAAAAAACAAGAACATTTTTCGTCTGGAGTGTTATGGATGCAAGATTTGGCCCGAAAGTTCAAAGAGGAAGTCGCGGAAGCCGCAATCTCCCTGTTCAAGCGCAACGGATACAACAACGTGACCGTAAACGAGATCTGCAAGGAATGCGGCATCTCCCGCTCCGTGTTCTACTCCTCGTTCAACGGCAAGCGCAGCATTCTGGAATACATGGTGGAAAAACCGCAGCACAACGATGATGCGAGCTTTATGAAATTTGCGCACGCAGACAATGACTTCGAGCGCATCTGGCAGCTGTTTGACCGCTTCATTGCCATCGCCTATGATTTCGGCCCCGAGCTCACGAGCACGCTGTTCATCATGCAGTTCGAATCCCCCGAGGGGATCCGCGCAGCTGTGCACGCGCTCGATGATCTGTTTGCAACTCTGGCCACAAACTGCGCCAAATCAGGCATTATCGACTCCAAAGAGCCGCCGGATCTGCTGTCGCGGATCGCAACGGATCTGATCTGCCACGAGCTGTACGTCTGGTCCAGCCAGAAAGGAAACTTCTCGCTGCGCGCACGCGCGCGGCAGTACGCCGAGATCGCCTACCACGTCAAGCCGGAGTATCGCATGCCGGCCGAGCAGCGCGACGCACTGTGACTGCACGGCTCCCCCGTCAAGAACGCCTGCACAGCTGCTCTTGGCTTTGGACAAAACAGAATCTGCGCATATCCTTCTGCGCAAAAAGCCAGCGGCAAGGCATTTGTTCCAGCCGCTGGTTTTTTCATTTGTATCAATCATAAACGTGCAGACAAACCGATTGCCGCAAAATTCAAAGCTGCGCTCCAAAAGCGCCGTCCGATCACGTTAAATAATTCACGAGATCATTATAGCAGAAGCAAATACACAACGCAAGTACTGTTTTCTCACACGCATGGACTTTTCAGAGGCTTTTTGCGGCGCCAAAACAGCTGCCGGAATCCCTTTAAGATCCGGCAGCTGTTACATGAAGTATGATATTGGGCTATGAGGTCATTCCCACTCTGGTATCAGGCTTTGACATACCGTGATAATACGCACTCTCAATTCGCTTTTCGTCCACCTCATCCACTTATTCCAAAGGTTCTAAGGGTTCTTCAAAATTTTTGTAGCCAATTTGTAGCCAGCTATATTCCCCCCGTAAGCCACCAAAAACTATCCAAAACGAATGAACGAATGGAGAATTTCAGAATGGACAAGTATATCTTTGATAAGAGCAACGGCCTTTGGTATAAGCGGCGCGGCAACTACTATCTCCCCTGACTGTCCCTGCCGGAGCGGAAGCCCGTCGGTATTGGGGGACAACGGTATCGTCGCTATCTCAGGGAACACCGGAGCGCCACCTATTCCGCCATGTGGCTGAAAGGCACTCTCGACGATCACGTTGCCGAGAGTGACCGCGAGGGGAAAGAAATGCTCGACCGACTGACAAAACAGATAGCAGAGCGCAAGGGCGTCACCGAGCAGCTCAAGGTCAGCAATCAGATGGCGTGGGTCGGAGCGATGAACAACATCCGGGCAAGGGTAGCGGGAATTGTATATACGGAGTTGCTTTGCTGCTAATGTAAATCCTTATTGTGGGGCTGCCGATATCGGCAGTCCCACGCTGCCTTCACATGAAGAAGCGGAAGTCATACGCTTTATCAAAGATCGCTTCATCCTGCTTTGACATCCGTGCCAAGACCTTTGCAAAATCCAGTGTCACAGGAAGGGTTTTATATAGACTGTCTCCACTGTTCCAGTTCATTTTTGTAAGCATGAGGATTTCTTTCGCCAATGTATCACCACTTGCATTTCCGGAAAAGCGTCTTACAAGCAGTGGCGCAGAGATACCTCGTGAGCCTTTGAAATAATTATTCGTGCCTGAAAGTTCGGGATGAATCACAGAACCGTGTGTCCATAGAAGGAAACTATTTTGATCCAGCTTTACAGCCATTCCTCGTTTTACAGGGAACCCTAATGCAGTTTTTCCTGGGTCCGCTCCAAAACGGATTCCGCGCCAAGAGCAGTACTCTTGTATCTGTACCAACTCGACTTCGATGCCATTAAAGGCTTGCATTATACCAGTGATCTCTTCTCGAATAAATGGTGTAGTCTTGTGAATTACGACCCTCTTGAGAGTGTTAACTGGTGCTGAATGATAGTATTGCTCACGCAGTTCTGTCATCATAGTGCGAGCATCGTCTTCGCGCATATAGGGATTACTTCTGCCGCGATATATAGGACTGTTGATTTTTCTCAGCACCATCCTTATGCCGGTTCCAGTGGAATCAAAAAGCTGACTGCAGCCGATACAGATTCTTTTTTCCTCCGAAAAAGCATAGCTGATGCCTATGTAAGCTGTATCGTTCTGAATTGCTTCCGGGTGCCATAGAATGCCGGTGGCTTTGGCATATAAGCTTGTGGATAATCCCCACATCACTTTACATGGGTCATAACTATTTATCGATTTCTCTTCTATCAGTTGGAGCTTAATCCCCTTTTCTGTTGCGTATAGCTTTAATGCGTCATGCAGATTAAAATCTGGCGAAATAGATGTAGGAGTACGAAAGGCGGCAAGGCTCTTTGGAATATAAATAACGAGAATGTCAAAGTCCAAAGCACGCAGTGAATAAGTATCAATCCCCCGTTTCATAAAAGCAAGGAACTCCGCTGGGGTCATCTTTAATACCGTATCTGCATTGTAACCAGTATAGATATCTCTTTGATCCTTTGTTGGAACATGTAGAGCGCATCGATAAACCCGTTCAAACCCTTCATAATGAGGCAAAAAATTGTCTCTTCCTCTGTTTTGTACATGGGTGTTTAACATGTTGAGGTGTGCTAAGATTTTATCCGTATCCTGATATGGTGAAAGAACCGCAAGCCTTACAGATGGACGAGCAGCACCGTTTCTCATATAGGAGCAGTCAATCGGGCCGTACTGACACAGTCCTTTGAGTTGGTTTACTACCCGCTTTGACTTGTCCGTATCCGAGAAACATATCAACGGTTCATCATATTTGCAAGACGGCATAGATAGCCACTTAGTGCGCCTATTATTGCCGCCAAGACTGATGGCAGGAGCAACAAAGGAGATCGAAAAGCCTTCGCTCTCAAAGAAGATTTTTCCAGAAGCCAAACAGAGAGATTCCCAAAAACGGAGCTTTTCATTGTATTGTTTGTTATATATGGTTGAAACGATACGATTGACTTGACTCTGATATGACTCTTTATCAAGTCTTTCCCCCCTGCTGCTACGGACATGAACTGTTGGCAACAGATTCAAATACAGATTACCATCAATGAAGCTGACGGCAATTTCTAGAGCATCAAAAACCTGATATACTTTATCGGATCTGCATGAAGCAGGATTGTAAACCTTATTTTTTGCATAAGAGAGCATGCCTTTGGATAAAAGAGCCTGTTTTATCAACCGATAAATCAACCCAATATAAACAGAGTCACTTCTGCGAATATCCCTTTCTGGTGCTACTTCCTTGTTTATTGGGGAGAGGATATGCGCGCCAAAAACTGTCCTAAGCGTGTCGGCTGATGAAAAAGCATAGATATGTTTGCAGAAAAGCCCAGCGATAATCTCAGTGCTGCCGATAATAGAGCGGAGTTCAGCCCAGCTTGCAATATCGGTCTCGAACACGTTGCAGAGCGGGCAGCCTTCAGCCCGATATGCATTCAGTTTTACAAAAGAATCGACTGGCTGACCAGAAAGGTGGACATCGCTCCTTTCACTCAACAGACGTCCTTGCCCATCGATAAATTCATTGTGATAGTTCTGAATCTGGTAAATCGAAAACATCAACTGGTCAAAACCGTCAATCTCGATAATATCAGCAGTTTTTCCGTTTTTCTGTGCTCTTTCGATTAACTCATTTACCCTCGGATTAGCCTGACTTCCTCTCCGAATCGCCCAAAGTAGGCCTTTGGTCAGCAAATCCGGATCATCAATACAGCCCCCGAGAAAAGACATAATGGATTCGTCATTACCAGAGTAACCAATCACCACTAGCTGCTTATCCGCAAGCTGACTTGCAGCATATTCTTTTAGTTCTATTTCCAACTGCCGCAATTCGTCTTTTGTATTTCTCAGCCAATCATAGCGATAATCCCCGTGTAGTTTTCCAATTACAGGATATGCGGGATTCAGCAGATGAACGCTATCACGGTTTGCTTCGCTGCATACCAGAACATTGTTGATCGGATAGAGGCGGTGAAGCGCATTTTCAAGCAGTGAATCAAAATTGGTCGTCCAAATATTCTTGACCTTTCCCTGCATAACTGCTTCCGCCAAACAAAGATACCCAATAGAAGGCTCTCGCCCAGAAACCATACTCTCAATGAACCTTTTTCTGGCCATTGGATCGGTATAACACTGTTCAAAATAGAATGGGTATTCTTCCGGTGCATATTGTTGCGGACAAGTCCCTTTACGATCAAAATACTCTTGCAGTAATTTCCGGGTAGACGGGAGTGCCAGATCCTTATACTTTTCCGTAGAAACGCCACATTCTGAGCAATACAGAGTGCGTTTGAATTCCCAAATCAGATCTCCACCAGTTGGAATGCCAGAAGCTATAGAGGCACCTGCACCGAGGAAAAAATCAACCTCCCCGTTAGCCATTACGCTATAATTGCGAATGAATTGTTCTTGAGTAAGCATAGATCCTCCCATGGTTCCCGTGGCGTTCGGTGCAGTAATTAGTCCTTCATCATATCGTCAATGCAACTCTGGCAGATTGGGGTATCCTCGCTCTTTCGCATGAGACTTTCGCATCGCTCACAAAAGGCTAGGTCTTCATCAGTGTAGTTTGCATCGCAGGCGAAACAGTGGAACCTGCACTTATCAACATCATGAACAAGTTGTTTCTCCCCACATTCCGGGCATTCATATACGGGGAACTCTCCGCCTTCTTTTACGCATCGATACTCATTGATTCCAAGTTCGTTTTCGACGTAGTCTTTAGCTTTATTCTTGTATCGATAGAAAAGATAGCTTTCGTCACGAAGGCCCAATAACCCCTCCGGCGCTTCAATTCCATAGTTTTCGATGCAAAACTCTATAAATGCACAATGTTCTTTTCGCAACCGCAGATATATCTCTTTTGATAATTCTTTTTCATCTTGGATTCTGCGAAGTCCGAGACCACAAAGATATTCTATTTCCCGAATAGAATTGTTGTTGTCAAAGATATAATCCGCGGCACTTTCAAGAATAGAATCGCATTCATACTCTACGCGTTCCAATAAGTACTGGAGATATTGCTCTCTTACGGAAGGTAAAAATAAGCCGTTCAGTACTTCCATATATCCGCGAATATTATGAACATTGTGGATAAGCTCTTCTTCGGATATGTTGCCTTTACCAGTTGCATGAGCATAATCATCTCTGTCGCTAATGTACTTGGACAAATCCCTGATTTGACTGTGTTCCATTCCCATAATACGGAACACCTTGAATATCTCTTTCTCAGGAATCTTGCTAAAGTCATAAATACTATTATAGTGTTCCAAATCTGGTTTATCGCTTCTGCCATTGTATGCATTAATTGGGTAGAAAACGTCCTTCATCCTATCTGGTTGAAGTTGATTCGCCCGCTCGACGCAATAATAGACATAGCTCATAAAAATCAAATGGGCGTAGAAAAATGATACCTGATAGTTTCCAACGTCGTAGTTGTCAATAATTGTTTTTTCGAGGTCATAAAGATACTGGTCATAGCTCCCTGTGGATATATATACTTTATCCATTGGGAAATAGTGGAGCAATTCGATCAAAAAAGAAGTATCAAGCTCATCGTTGAATACAGGAAAAGCGTCTCGAAGCTCGTCCTTGAATGTAATCGTACCTATTCCTTTTGCTGGCATATTACCGATTTTTTTGTTCAGGCTTTCCATTGCTGCCTTGCCCCGTGCTATAGTTTCAGGGGAAATATCTTTGATCGGTGTTTCACCGTATTCATCGAGAATTCTTTTGGTCTCTTTCTTTCCCGCTTCCGATGCATCCATACTTACTCCCCCCAGACCTCGGCAATCTTGTCTTTGATCTTTTGCTGAAAGATTTCAATCAGGCGCTTGTTCTGATCAACAATCACCATTTCTTCCTCAAAGTCATTCACGATATCTCTTTGAATGCCAATAGGAGGAACAGCCAACATTGTTTTACTGAGCTGATCCCCATTGAAGTTTGTCTGGTTTACTGCTTGGCGCGCATTTCTCATGAAATAGCCTGTTTCACGGAGATTATTTAGTGCGCACCAAATAAATCTGTTATCAAACGCATCTGGATTCTTGTTTTTCAACGATAAGAGGAACGATGCACTGATATATGGTTCATCTGTTTCCAAAAACAAGGCTGTTTTTCCAACATGTTTTGGCGCGTTTCTCCAATTGAAAAGCAGAGTGTCAGGTTCAAGAATGAATTTACGATACTTGTCTTCATACTTCACTCTACGGATTTTTGAATAGTCAAGCCGCCCGTCCAGCCCAACTTCTGCCGTGGAAACGATCTTTATTCCATTTTCATCTAAACACTGGGGGATGGAAATTGTGACTCCATAGCTAATATTGTACATATCACCTACGCTGACCATGGGCCACGCTGGATCAACCTTGATTGTCGGCTTGTAGTTCTCCACGACCTGTTGGGCACCATTGATGATCTTCTGATAGCTCTCGATTTCAGCAACGATTTCTTCCTGCACGGACAGCGGAGGAAGGGGAATTGGAAAATCAGAAAAAGCCTTCAAATCTGTGCGTGGCATTCGAGCTCCAATATATGTTCCCATAGCATACGAAATAGATTGTTCGCTTCGCAGAATTGTTGCAAGATACTTCTTCAGTATTTGTCTTCCTGGTCGTATTGGTATAAGTTCTGTACTACACCGTCCAATAAATGAGGGGGTTGCCACCTTGTTCAAATATGGGCGCAACCTGCCGTATAGAATATGTTCTGAGTCGAAAGCATAGGCCGCTCCACTTCCTACTGCATTTGTACCTTCGAAAACTGATGAGCTAATGTTCCCTGTTCCCGATTCAACATCTTCCATCCCGATATATGGAAGGGTAGAATCCTCGACAATATGTCGCTCAAATTTGCATACATTTCCAAGCCTTTCACGCGGCCATTTGCCTACAATGATAGCTTCATGAATATAGCGGTCTCCAACTAAAATATAGTTCTGCTCTGAAATGTCGGACTTCTTCGCTAAAACTATATTCTCCCGGCCTTCGACATCAATGCCATTCTGGTAATCCCTAAATATGTTGATGACATCAGGGATCTCGCTGCCCTTGATCTCACGGCGCTGGGCGCCGAGATCGTAGCCATCGTTATTCAGCTTGACAAATAGAATGTTGTCCCGCTCTTTTGCCAGCGTCCGGTCAATCAGCAGAATGCTGGTTTTCACGCCGCTGTAGGGGTTGAACACACCAGCAGGGAGGGAAATAACGCCGTATAAGTAATTTCCATCTACAAGCATTTTGCGGAGATTCTTATATGCCGTCTGAGACTGGAATACGATGCCTTCCGGTACGATGATAGCGGCACGGCCAGTTGGATTCAGATGCTCAGCGATATAATCCACAAACAGGACTTCTGCCCGCTTTGCAGAGACCTGATAACGGTTGTGAGGCGTAATGCCGCCCTTCGGCGTCATAAATGGAGGATTGGAGAAGATGACATCGTAAGTATCGTCCCACTTTTCGAGGCTCGTCAGGGTATCGTACTCGCTGATATTGGGGTTGGTAAAGCCGTGCAGATACATATTCACACGGGAGAGCCTTACCATGTCCGGCGAAATGTCATAGCCCGCAAAATTCCTGGTCATGCGGGTTTTATCGTCAGCGACAAGCGTGGACTTGCCTTGCTCGTCCAGATTTGTCTTTTTGATGTAGTTATAGGCGCTGATAAGGAAGCCCGCCGTACCACAGGCCGGGTCGAGGATCGTCTCATTCTTGGCCGGCGCGGTGATCTCTACCATCATGTCAATGATGTGGCGAGGTGTGCGGAACTGACCGGCGTCACCTTGGCTGCCCATAATGGAGAGCAAATACTCAAAGGCATTGCCCAACTCCTCACTGTCCTCATAGGAGAATTCCGCGATTTCTTTTAGAAAGCGGTTGAGGGTCTCCGGGTCACGATACGGGATATAGGCATTACGCAGAATATCCCGGAACAGCTTGGGCAGATCGGGGTTGTTGGTCATCTTTTCGATGCCTTCGGCGTAGAGATTCAGGCGATCCTGGGCGCTGTGTTCCGCCAGCATGATCTGCGTGAACGCATATTTCTCATATTCGCCCTTGAAAAACTCCCGGCTTCCTCCGAAATCTGCGCCTTGCTGGTCTATATCGTCCATGAACTTGTAAATCAGGGCGATGGTAATCTGCTCCACCTGAGCCTTGGGATCGGGCACCTTGCCCACAAGAATATCGCGCAGAGTGTTAATTTTCCGCTTTACATCAAAGTTTAGCATCTTGATTCCTCACATAAATCTGGATAGGTTGACATTGTCATTGATATAGCCGATGACGCTATTCATATTCTTCTGCCCAAGCCGCCGCAGATCCGCAAAGGTATAGCTGGGAATATCGGTTCCGAGACGCTGGTACTTCTTATCCTCTATAGCGCGGCGTACTTCCCTGTCGGTCAGATAGGTTTCAAAAAAGCGTTTGACCTCATAGTAATCGCCGGACGAAACGCCGCAGGTCAGGAGGTAGCCGTCAAATTCGTCACTTACCAACTCCTGCTTGCTCTTGAACGCAGGAATCAAACCGAAAATTTTGTCCAGCATCTCCCGGACGGTGACGCGGCGATCCACGCCGGTTGCACGACGGAGTTTGTCCCATGTGTAATGTTCCGTGGGCTTGTCGAGGTATGTCTCCTCGATGTATCTCTGTGCAGCGGCGTAATTGCCCTGCTCATACTGTGCGCGGGCGGTTTCATCCTGCTTAACCTCATCTTCAAACTTCTGGAAAAACATCCGGTCGATCTTCATGCCCTGCAATCCAATCTTCGATTCGGTCATTGTTTTCAAAGGATCGGGATTGAAGTTTTCAAAGGTCGTCGCTGTTACACCGCTGCCAAGACCGGAGCTTTGAGAAGCAGGTTTCGGCAGCCTGATGACCTCATCGTAATCAAACTTCTCCTCGAAATATTCGCAGTTTCCAAAAAAGTCAAAGAGCTTGAACGTGTCCTTTGCCGCTTCGTGGATTTCATCCTGGCTATTGGCTCTGGTTTTATAAGTGAACGTGAATGTTCTGGTGCCGCGGCCTTTGATTTGAATGAAATCCGTGGGAGAGAAGATCGGACGGAATAGACCAATGTTCAAAAGGTCCTCACAGTCATAGCCAGTGGTCATCATACCGACGGTCACGCAGATTCTTGTTTTTGAGGTTTTGTACCCTTCAAGGAATTTGGAATAGCCGCTGAGATTGTTGTTCTGGAAGTTGATCGTGTACTGCTGCGCGTCCTGCACGTCAGAGGTAATCTGCATCGCAAAATCCGAGTAATACATATTCGGGAACATCTTATCGGCGTAAATATTCAGGAGCTGCGTGATTTTGGCTGCATGCTTCCGGCTGACACAGAAAATAATTCCTTTTCCTATTTCACCTGTGATTGGATCGCGCAGAGCATTATCCATAAAGGTCTTGACGAAGATCATATTGGTTTCATCAGAAAAGAATTTCTTTTCAAAATCACGGGCGAAATAGGTCTCTTCTTCGTCTTCGTCCGCCTCAGCTCCGCGACTTATGACAGCATACCCTTTGTCGGCAAGGAGTTGCGTAGTAATCTCCGTGCGGGCATCCACCACAGTGGGATTCACAAGAAATGGGCCATCCTTGTCATTGACTCCATCAATCAGAGAATAGCGGAAGGTCGGTTCGCCACTCTCGCAACCAAAGGTACGGTAGGTATCCAAAAGCTGTCGGCGCTCCCATGCGCGGGGGTCATTGACTGCCAGCTCGTCCCCATCTACATTTTTCAGATAGTCCTTCGGTGTGGCAGTCAGACCGAGTTTGTAACCGATGAAATACTCAAATACAGCGCGGCTGTTTCCACTGATAGAGCGATGACTCTCATCCGCAATAATCAGGGAGAAGTCAGTTGGCTTGAATATGGCCTTATATTTGTTGTTGTATGCCAGCGTTTGCACCGTCGAAACAACAATATCGGCTCGCCGCCAATCTTCAGTATGCTCTTTGAAGATGGCGGTATCATAATCTGGCTTTAAATAGTTGACGAAATTCTTTTTTGCCTGGTTTTCCAACTCAATACGGTCGACAAGGAACAGGACACGGTTGGCGTTGCCGCTGCGCAAAAACAGTCGGATAACCGCTGCAGCTGTCAGCGTCTTTCCCGTTCCGGTTGCCATTTCAAATAGAAAACGTTGATTTCCGTCTTTGACCGACTCCTGCAGGGTTTTCAGGGCATTGACTTGATATTGCCGAAGCATACGGAGACTGTGATCTTTCAGGTATTGCGCCCTTGTATCAGAATTTTGATATTCTGGAGATTCCGCATATCGCGGCTCTCGTACAACTGCAATATAATCCGATGTAATCTCTTCGCGATAAAGCCGGGATGGATCTGCATTCAGAGCCTTGCTCTTTTTCACGCTCTCGCAGGATGGAAAAGAGACAATAATCTGAGGATTTCCCTTATATATATTCCAAAAATAATGGATGTTTCCGTTGGAAAGAATCACATACTTCACGAATTGAGATTTGGCATAATTACGCGCCTGTTCCTTGCCAACCAGCGGATCAATATCTTCTGATTTTGCTTCCAGCACAATGAATGGCCTGCCATCCTCGTCCAAAAGGAGGAAATCCACAAACCCATTTTTAACTTTCTCGAAATTTTCACCGTATTCGTCAATCTGCTTCTTTGTGAGCTTCACATTTGCCTCAAGCTGAATGTTTGCCGGCCCGTTTTCATCATCAAAGAACCGCCATCCAGCTTCTTCAAGCAGCATGTTAATCTTTATCCGTGCTTTTGCCTCTTTTGCTTTCATATCAGCACCTCAGTTTCTACTCTTGCAACAGCCAATCGGCCACATCCACGATCTGCACTCCCTCATACTGATATGCTTCCTGCCGGGTACGGGTAAGAATCATTTTCGGGTAAGCATCCCTGATTTTCAGCAGAGGATCGACTTCACGCTTGAAGGTGTCGGGATCGTCTATGCTGCCGGACACCTGGATATAAAGCTTTTCGCTGCGTTTGATGGCTACAAAGTCGATCTCTTTCCTATACAGCACACCGGCATACAACTCATATCCCCGCCGCAACAGTTCAATGGCCACTATATTTTCTATCATCCTGCCATAGTCCGCATTTTTCGTACCTAATTTGGCGTACTTGAAAGAGTGATCACTTAGATAGTATTTATCGTTTGACGTAAGGTAGCGTTTGCCTTGAATATCATATCTCCTGACCTTATAGAACGCGAAAGCGTTGCAGAGATATTTGATATACGCGCTGATGGTGCGGTCATTTGTTTTGACCTGTTCACGGGTAAAGGCTGCCGCCACTCCACGGGTAGAGGTCTGATTAGAGATGTTATCGATCAGGAAATCGCACAACCGCTCCATCAACGGCATGTTGCGTATCCCATATTTGCGCTGAATGTCCCGGACGATCAGCGTGTTGAAAACATCGGAAATATAGTCGTACTTCGATTCCTGCGTCTTATAGAGGTAAGAGCCGGACATACCGCCTTCCTGAATATACCGATTAAAGGCGACATACGGATCCGTCAGTTCAAAATACCGCATGAACTCGCCGAAGGAGAAGGGGAAGACCTCAATTTCAAAGGTACGTCCGGTAAACAACGTTGCCAAGTCACTGCTCAACAGAAAAGCATTGGAGCCTGTGATATAGATATCGTATTTCTCAGAAGCGTGAAGGCTGTTGATAGCTTTCTCAAAGCCGGAACACATCTGAACTTCATCAATGAAGACGAAGTTGTTTTTGTCAGGAAGATAAGCGTTTTCAATATAGTCATGCAGCACATGGTACTCCGTCAGATTTTCATACGCATTCAGGTTGAAGTTCACATGAATGATATTGACCTCCGGCTCATTCTCCCACACATAGGCCATAAATGACTCCAGTAGCTTTGACTTGCCGCTTCGCCGGACGCCGGTAATGACCTTGATATCCGGGGTACCCATCACATCCTTTAGCTTATTCAGGTAGAAATCTCGCTCGATCAGCCGCATGGAAAATCACCTCAGATGTATTATATCACATCTGTTTCGCAAAATCAAGCAATTCACATAAATGCGAAGCAAAGGCGGAGGCGAAAATTCGCCCCCGCCCATCAAAATTATTTCCTTATCGCCCGTCCCGGTCATAGGTGCGCTGGGACCGCCTGCTGGCTTTCTCCGCCTGTTCCCGCTGTTTTGCGGCTTCCACCGCCGCCGCTACCTGTTCCTCGCCAAACGCCCGCTTCACCCGGTCATAGTCCCGCACTTCCTCCCGGAGCATGTTCCGCTCCGCCAGCACCTCGTCCAGCCGGGCGGACAGCGTTCCGCTTCGCTGCACCTCCCGCTGGTAGGAATCCTTCAGGCGGTTGTAGTCGTACTTCAACTCCTGATACGCCCGATAGACCGACCTCAGCACTTTAACGATCCGCTCAAAAAGGGGCTTCGCTTTCTTCTCCCGGTAGGACTTCGCCGTTTCCAGAGCCCCGGCCTCTGGCAGCAGTTTCTCCGGGTCATCAGAAAACTCCACCGCCAGCTTCTCCATGTTTTTCAGCATGGGAGCCACATTGTTCAGCTTGGCCTGCGCCTTTTTCGCCTTGTCCTCGGCTTCCTCCTTCTCCCGGTTCAGCCGTTCCGTTTCCGCCAGCGCAAAAGCCCCCGCCTCCTGGATCTGCGCCAGCCGCTCCTGCTCCTTTTGCACCTTGAATTGGGTCACCGTCAGATGTTCCTCAGAGCTGCCACGCTCTCCACGCTCAATGTCGGTGTATCCGGCGCTGACCATGTGCTGGTAGAAATCATCCTGCAACACGCTATAGGACTTTTTGAGGACGGGCTTGCCCTTGGCGGTCAACAGCGGCTCCCCGGTGGTTTCGTCTATGATGGGCTTGGAATCCCATTTCTTGCTCATGCTCACCTGCATGACCGTCTCCTTGACCTTGCCCACCAGCGACTTGTCCTTGCACCGCTTCGTCCATAGAATCTGCTTTTCCACCACGGGGACATAGACCACATGAAGGTGGTAGTGGTACACATCCTCGCCCAGCGCCTCTGACATAGCCCGGTTGCGCTCGTCAGCGTGCATGACCGCCGACAAAATATATTGCTCTCCGCCCACGATTTTGATTGCAGCTTGATACGCTTCGGTGTAGAATTGTTTTGCGAATTCATAACCGCCGTGGTTGTAGAAGTAGGCGGAATTGACATCGAAAATCAACTCGCCGTATCGGAAGGCATCCTCCTTGATACCACGGGTGGAAATCACGCCATCGGCCTCCATCTGCTGGAACATCTCCAGATAGTCGCCCGTCGGCTCCTTGAAGTGGATATTCAGCCCCGATCTTTCGGGTACGATGTCCTGATTCACATAGGAATCCTTTTCCCGTTCATTGTGCGCTTGGGCGTTGCCGAGTTTGGCAGTCGTCAGTCTCATATTTCTTGCGCTGGTACGATCCACACCATCGCCTCTTGCCATAGGCATCTCCTTTCCATTGATTGAATGATTGATAGATGGGACAGCGGGGGACGGGGAGGCACTTCCTGCAGGAAGTGTAATAACCCATTATGACACTTTCATCCCTGCGGGCTGCAAAGTGCCGTGGGCTCTCCGAGGGGGTGTGGGGGCTTTGCCCCCGGCAACTGCGGTTGCCTCCCCCAGCAGGGTGGCCTTTGAAAAGGCCGCCCTGCACCTCGCCTAAACTTTTCACTCGCCGTTGGGCAGGGGAACAGGCAAAGCCTGTCCCCGCCAAGCGAGTGTCGTCCGTGAGAAAAAGTCAAGGGGTACGGGTTGTATTGCCTTGCGGCAATCTCCACCCGCAGGTATGCCCCCTTGACTTTTCCTCCGCTCCCCGTGACGGTCGTGACGATGGTGACGGTCTTTTGGATACCGCCCCCGCTGTCAAAAACATCGTCACGACCGTCACCATCGTCACGCCTTGAGCGCCAGCTTCACCCGCCGCCCAGCATGGGTGCGGGTGTTCTCATAGGCGATGTGGTACTCATTCATAAGCCGGTCAGCGTTGACATTCAGCCGCAGGGTCAGGGTGTTGGGCTTCAGCTCCAAGCCTGTCAGTGTCACAAGCTCTGACGCCGTAGAACTTCTGCTTGAAATACTGAACAGGGCACTTCCCGGCGATGGTGATGTACCCCGCCGCTTTCAGTTCCCGGTTCAGCCCCTGGACGATCTGATACGCCTTACTGCGGCTCACGCCCAAAACCTGCTGAACTTCCTCCGCCGTGATAAACTGTGCTTTCATTTGAAAACCCCTTTCCGTATAATCTGTATCAACAATACGCTCTGCTCCTATCACCTCCCATATAAAGCGCACTCTTAATACGCTTTTATTATACGTATACATGGTGCGTTTGTCAAGACCTACCGAACTATAAAAATGTACTTGCAATTCGTATTTCCTTGTGATACAATATGGACGAGGTGAACGAAGCATGGATAATCTGGACTATTCCGCAATCGGACAGCGCATCAAGGCACTTCGCAAACGCAAAGGGTACAACCAGCAGGAATTGGCGGACATCATCGGCAAGTCGCTCCGCACGGTGCAGAAGTATGAATCAGGTGAGATCGAGGTATCCATCGCCGTGGTCAATCAGTTGGCAGAGGTGTTGGAAACTACCCCCACCTTTATCCTCGGCTACGACACGGACATTGCGCCTATTCGGAGCCTTGCCGATGTGATGAACTTCCTGTTCCATATGGAGCAGATCAGCGGCCTGGGTTTCAGCATTGATGTGCAGAAGCCGCCCCGCAGTAAGGAATGGCAATGTGCCATCACCTTTAACGGCAAGGCGGCGGACGCTGAACACAACGCCGATATGTGTCTGTTTCTGGAAAACTGGGAGGAGCAGCGGGATGACCTGCGTACCTACGGCTCCACACAGGCGAGGTATCGCAAGTGGAAGGAAAAGACCCTGGCCTACTATGCGGCGTCCCCTGTGGAGTGCGTGGAGCCGGAAGACCTTGACCCCGCAGTCCAGGCCGAACGGCGGAAAGCGTATCTGGACAGCCTCTATGGGCTTCCAGACAGCAGCGAGTGAGAAAGTAAAGCCGGATACCAGAGGGAAGGAGGATGTATGTCAGTAACAAAAGACGGCAGCACGGGCCGGTGGATGTCCCAAATCCGTGTGACCGATTGGACGGGCAAGGTGATCCACAAGAAGAAGCGTGGATTCCAAACCAAGAAAGAGGCGTTACAGTGGGAGCGTGACTTCCTCAGTCAATCCGCTGGAAGCCTGGGGATGACCTTTAAGGACTTCATTGAGTTGTATATGAAGGATATGGAGCATCGGCTCAAGCCCTCCACCATAGCGAACAAGCGGTTTCTGATCGACCTGAAGATCACACCGTATTTCGGGAGGATGCCCCTGAACGAAATCAAGCCCACAGATGTCCGCCATTGGCAGAACGAGCTGACCAGTTATCGGGATGAAAATGGTAATCCCTACTCCCAGACCTATCTCAAGACCATCCAGAACCAGCTTACGGCAATCTTCAACTACGCCGTCAAGTATTACGGGCTGAAAGAAAACCCCTGCCACAAGGCAGGGGGGATGGGGAAGAAGAACGCCGATGAAATGTTGTTCTGGACGAAGGACGAGTTCGCCCGGTTCATTGAGGCCGTCCGGGACAAGCCCGCTGCCTACGCCATCTACATGACGCTGTACTATACCGGCATGAGAGAAGGCGAGCTGCTGGCACTGACCCCGGCGGATGTAGACATGGAAAACGCCACCATCCGCATCAACAAGAGTTACCAGCGGCTGAACGGGCAGGATGTGGTGACCACGCCCAAGACCCCCAAAAGCAACCGCACTGTGACCATTCCCGCAGTCCTGGTGAACTGCCTGAAGGAGTACATGGCGCAGTGCTACGACCTCCAGCCCGATGACCGCCTGTTTCCCTACCCCAAACACTACCTGAATCATGAGATGGAGCGAGGGTGCAAGCGTTCCGGCGTGAAGAAGATCAGGGTGCATGATGTTCGACACAGCCACGCAAGCCTCCTGGTGGAGATGGGATTTTCCCCGCTGCTGATCGCGGAACGCTTGGGACACGAGCGTGTGCAGACCACGATGGAGACTTACAGCCACTTGTACCCCAACAAGCAGACCGAAGTAGCCAGACAGCTCGACGGCATCCTGCCGGAGAGCTGAATGGCTACAAAAAAGCGCTTCGATGTAGCCAATTTGTAGCCATATGAAATGCAAAAATCCGGGAAAGCATTGAAAATCAACGCTTTCCCGGATGTAAAACCAGGAAATTTATTATTCCCACTCGATCGTGGCGGGCGGTTTGGAGGTGATATCGTAGACGATGCGGTTAATACCCTTGACCTCGTTGACGATGCGCACAGAGACGCGGTCGAGCACGTCATACGGAATACGCGTCCAGTTGGCGGTCATGAAGTCCGTCGTCGTGACGCTGCGCAGCGCAAGCGTATAGTCATACGTGCGGCCGTCGCCCATGACACCGACAGAGCGCATATTCGTCAGCACCGCGAAGTACTGGTTCATCGTCTGCTCAAGGTGTGCCTTGGCGATCTCATCGCGGAAGATGAAGTCCGCGTCACGCAGAATGTCGAGCTTATCCTTGGACACCGCGCCGAGGCAGCGGATGGCCAGACCCGGCCCCGGGAACGGCTGGCGCATGACCAGATACTCGGGCAGGCCGAGCTCGCGGCCGAGCGCACGCACCTCGTCCTTAAACAGCAGCCGCAGCGGCTCAATGATCTCCTTGAAATCCACAAAGTCCGGCAGGCCGCCGACGTTGTGGTGGCTCTTGATGACGGCAGCGACATTCGTGCCGGATTCGATCACGTCGGGATAGATCGTGCCCTGAGCCAGATAGTCGACCGAGCCGATCTTCTTGCCCTCTTCCTCAAAGACGCGGATGAACTCCTCGCCGATGATCTTGCGCTTGGTCTCCGGGTCAGAGATGTCCTTCAGGCGCGTAAGGAAGCGCTCCTCGGCGTTGACACGCACGAGGTTGATGTCCCAGTTTTTAAACGCGGCCTCGACTTCGTCGCCCTCGTTCTTGCGCAGCAGACCGTGATCGACAAAGATGCACGTGAGCTGATTGCCGACGGCCTCGGCCAGCAGCGCCGCCGCAACGGAGGAGTCCACGCCGCCGGAAAGCGCCAGCAGCACCTTGCCGTCGCCGACCTTGGCGCGGATGTCCTCAATGGACTTGCGCATGAAGTCGCCCATCGTCCACTCACCGGTCGCGCCGCAGACCTCATAGAGGAAGTTGCGCAGCATGGCCTGACCATACTCAGTGTGGTTGACCTCCGGGTGGAACTGCACGCCGTAGAAGCCGCGCGCCTCATCGCAGATGCCGACCGTCGGGCAGGCATCCGAATGCGCCACGAGCCGGAACGACTCCGGCACCTTGGCCATGTAGTCCCCGTGACTCATCCACGTAATGCTCTGCTCCGGCAGGCCGCGGAACAGACGGCAATCGGTGTCAAACCATGTCTCCGTCTTGCCGTACTCACGCGCGGTGTCTTTGCCGGCGGCGGTCACTTCCCCGCCGAGATACTGCGCCATGAGCTGGCAGCCGTAGCAGATACCCAGGATGGGGATGCCGAGCCGGAAGATCTCCGGATCGACCTGCGGTGAGCCTTCGGCGTATACGCTCTGCGGGCCGCCGGTGAAGATGATACCGATGGGGTCAAAGGCGCGGATCTCTTCCACGGTCATGGTGTTCGGCTTGACTTCGCAATAGACATTGCACTCGCGCACGCGGCGCGCAATGAGCTGGTTATACTGTCCTCCGAAATCGAGGACGATGACAGACTGATTCGGCATGGATGACGCTCTCCTTATTCGACAGTAACGGATTTCGCGAGGTTTTTCGGCTTATCGATCGCGCAGCCGTTGGCTTTTGCGACGTAATATGCAAAGAGCTGCAGCGGCACGATCTCCGCCGGGACGACGAACAGGTCGTCCATGCGCGGTACGAGGATCACATCGTCCGCCTCGGAATAGATGGCGCGATTGCCCTCGAGCGCCACACCAAGCACGCGCGCACCGCGCGCCTTGACCTCTTTGACGTTGCTCATGGTCTTATCAAACAGCGGCTCGTAGCACGCGACGGCGATGACGAGACGGTTCTCCTCAATGAGCGCGATCGTGCCGTGCTTGAGCTCGCCCGCGGCATAAGCCTCCGAGTGCAGGTAGGAGATCTCCTTGAGCTTCAAAGAGCCCTCCATGCAGACGGCGTAGTCCACATTGCGGCCGATGAAAAACAGCGACGGGTTATTCTTATAGCGCTCGGCAAGCTGCGCGATCTGCGGGTTGAGATCGATGGCGCGCTGCACCATCTGCGGCAGGATCATGAGGTCATCCGTGAGCTTTGCCGCCTCTTCCCTGCTCAGGCAGCCGCGCTTTTCGCCCAGATAGAGCGCCAGCAGATACAGCACCGACACCTGCGTGGTGTAGCCCTTCGTGGTCGCAACGGCGATCTCCGGGCCTGCCCAGGTGTAGATGACATCGTCCGAGATGCGGGCGATCGTGCTGCCGACGACGTTGACGATCGAGAGCACATACGCGCCCTTGGACTGCGCCTCGCGGATGGCGGCGATGGTATCCGCCGTCTCGCCGGACTGCGAAATAATGATCATGAGCGTATGCTCGTCCACGATCGGGTCACGGTAGCGGAACTCACTCGCAAGGTCAGCATCGACCGGAATGTGCGTGAGCTTTTCAAGCGCATACTTGCCCGCCTGACCAGCGTAGAACGCCGAGCCGCAGGCCGTGATCATGATCTTGTTGAAGCCCATGAGCTGCTCGTCGGTCATCTTCAGCTCGTCAAACGCGACGCGGTGATCCTTCACGCGCGGGTCGAGCGTGGACTTGATGGCACGCGGCTGCTCCATGATCTCCTTGAGCATGAAGTGCTCGTAGCCGCCCTTCTCGGCAGCCTCGATGTCCCACGCGACGCGGGAGACAGGCTTGTGCACGGGCTTTCCGGTGCAGTCAAAGACGGTATAACCGTCGGCGCGCACCTCAGCGAGCTCTCCGTCGTCAAGATAGACCACATTTTTCGTGTGCGACACAAGCGCCGTCACGTCAGAGGCAAAGAAGTTTTCGCCCGCGCCGACGCCGATGATCAGCGGACAGCCGTTGCGCGCGAGGAACATCTGCTCCGGGCAGTCGGCGCACAGAATGCCGATCGCATAGCTGCCCTCCAGACGGCCAAGTGTCTTCATGACGGTGTCCTTCAGGTTGCCGTCGCCGGTGTAGTACATATCCAGCAGGTGAACGATGACCTCCGTGTCCGTCTCGCTATGGAACCGGAACCCCTTGGCCTGCAGCATCTCGCGCAGCTCCATGAAGTTTTCGATGATGCCGTTTTGCACGATGGCGAACTTGCCGTCGTTGCTCACGTGCGGATGGGCATTCGCCTCCGTCGGCGCGCCGTGCGTTGCCCAGCGCGTATGGCCGAGGCCGATATAGCCGTGAAGATCGCTACCGTCATGCGTTTTGGCCAGCAGATTCTTGATCTCGCCGCAGGCCTTGGCAAGCTCGATCGTGCTGCCGTCGAGCACGGCGATGCCGGCCGAGTCATAGCCGCGGTATTCGAGCTTCTGCAGCCCTTCGAGAAGGATCGGCGCAGCCTGCTGCGCGCCGACGTATCCAACAATTCCACACATAGTCGGTTCTCCTTATAGTTCTATAAAAATCCGTCTTATCCTGATTCTATGCCGACACCCTGCAAATACGTACAGAATGCCAAAATAGCATGCTAAATTTTATACCGTTTGGCGGCTCGTGTCAAGTTTCGGTTTCACAGCACGCGTATGTGATTCAAAATTAAATGCGCACCATAAGTTATGAGATTTCTTTCATCGACATCCAAAAGTCTTTCTTTTTCTTCTTTTAAAAGATCGGTTTTAGCCACAAGTTGACCATTTTTGCCCCCAAAAGTTGCTTAGGATATATAATTCATGTCATCCAAAGTGGGAAGCATATATCGCCCCCGTTTAAAATCTCCATAGCTTGTTATTTGTTTTCACACACAGCCGGTTATTTATTGAGCTTCAATAGCTCGATCAAGACGTCAATAGGCAGGAGCACCAGAAACAGCAAAACGTACATACCGCGCATCTCCTTTCCGGGTCAAATCATCCGCGCGCATCGCGGATTCGTTTTCTGTCTTTAATATACAGCATCACATGTCCAATAAAACGGTCACTGAAAGCAGAATACGAGAAAAAAGAGCTTGCAGAAATTGCATATTACCGCGCTGCATACTTCCGCATGCTTCGCAAAAAATAGGAGCGGGTCAAGAAACCCAAAACACGAAAAGGAGATGGAAAACGAAATGGCTACTTCCAACAGCAACAATCTGGTCAACCCCAATGCCCGCGAGGCGATGAACCGCTTCAAGATGGAGGCTGCCGCCGAAATGGGCGTGAACCTCAAGCAGGGCTACAACGGTGATCTGACGTCCCGTCAGGCCGGCAGCATCGGCGGTCAGATGGTCAAAAAGATGATCGCCGCCTACGAAAACGGCATGCAGTAAGCTGCTGCCATCCTGAGCAACAAAAAGCAGGGCCGCGGAAATTCCGCGGCCCTGTTGAGACTGTCAAAAAGTGTTACTTTTTGACAAAGGGGCTTGCGGCCTGACTGCATCGCACGCACCGTCTGCCTTGGGCGGACGGCGCGCACGTTTGCAGGCCGAGCAGTATTTTCTTCGACGCACATGTCGCCGAAGAAAATAATTGGACTTTCTTTCGCCGCTCCGGCGGCGAAACTCTACGAGGTTCTTGACATACTGAGCAAAGATGTACATTTTATTTTCCGGGATAAGCGGCGAAAAACGCCTTGATCGCGTCCGCGGGTGCAGTGCACGAGCCCTGGATCATGGTGGGCTTGCCGCCGCCGCGGCCGCTGATGGCCGCGTTGATAGTCTTTGCCTCGGCACGCAGATCCAGCGTGCGGCTGCCGATGATATAGCGATAGCCATCCGCGTCGCTGCCGGTGAAGGCGGCGCAGACGCCGCCAGCGAGCAGCATACCGGCATTGACGAATTCGCGCATGGCGACCGGATCGTCAAAGCGGTCGATGACGCAGATGCTGCCGGGCGTCTCGTGCAGCAGCTGCAGGCGCTGCGCGTTGAGCCGGTGCTCGAGCTCTGCGGCCGCAGTCTTGAGCTGCACGATCTCATCGAGCAGGCGCTGCACAGCCGGAACAACGTCCGCCTGCCGCACGGACAGCTGCGCCGAGAGCGCCGCGATCTGTGCGCTCTTTTCCCGATAGTCCATCTCCGCGTCCGACCCGCACAGGATCGTCACACGGATGCCGCCGCGATGACGCATGACGGACGTGAACTTGATGGCGCCGATCTCGCCTGTGCAGGACACGTGCGGCGCGCAGCAGGCGCAGACATCGTAACCCTCGACAGTCACGATGCGCACATCCTCCGTGAGGTCGAGCTTGCTGCGGTAGGTCATCTGCGCAAGCTGCTCCGGCGACGGGTACTCCGTGCGGATCGGCACGTTGCGATACACGGCTTCGTTGGCCAGCTGCTCGATGTGCATGAGCTGCGGCCACGTGAGCTCGCCGTTATAGTCCATCGTGATCGTGTCTTGCCCGAGGTGGAAGCCGACGTTGTCAAGGCCGTATTCGCTGTGGATGAGCCCCGAGATGATATGCTCGCCGGAGTGTCCCTGCATACGCCGGAAGCGCTGCGGCCAGTCGATCTCTCCGCGCACCTGCGCACCGGGCGTGAGCGGTGCGTCGGTATAGTGCACGATCGCCTCCTGCGTGATCTGAACATCCAGCACGCGCGCACCGCCGAGCACGCCGGTATCCGCCGGCTGCCCGCCGCCCTCCGGGAAAAACAAGGTCTGATCCAGCACTACGGCATAGCGCTCGCCGTCCGCGTCGCAGCGGAGCACCTCGGCGGTAAAATCGCGCCGATGGCTGTCCAGATCGTACAGTTTCTTGGTCATGGTCATATCCTCCATTTCTCGAAACAGTATATCAGCATTTTTCGTCGAACTCAACCCTTGCATATTTCTGTCGGTTATCGTATGCTTGTCACAATAACAGGAAAAGAGGATACTTATGAACCAGAAACTCAGAAACCTCGTCTACACCGCCATGCTCATGGCTCTGTGCTGCGTGGCAACCCTCGTCATCAAGATCCCGACCGTCACCGGCGGCTATCTCAATGCCGGCGACATTGTGGTCGTGCTCGCCGCTCTGCTGGCAGGTCCGCTCTACGGCGGTGTGGCTGCAGGCTTCGGCTCCGGCCTTGCAGACGTGATCTCCGGTTACATGAGCTACGCCCCCGGCACGCTCGTCGTCAAAGGGTGCGCCGCCGTGGTCGCAGCGCTGATCTTCCGCGCCTGCCGCAAGAAAAACTTCGGCTTTGCGCTGCTGAGCGCCATCTGCGGCGAGATCATCATGGTTCTCGGCTACTTCGTGTTTGAGGACTTCATCCTCGGTTACGGTCTGGCCGCCGCCGGCGAGATCCCGGGCAACGCCTGTCAGGCTGTCGTCGGCGTTGCGGGCGGTCTGGCGCTATACTTTGCACTGAGCAAGGTGCCACAGATCCGCGAATTTGCCGAGTCTGTGTCGGCGAAGAAAAAATAATCCGCTCTCAGGCGCAAAACAGCCGCTCCCGGTCGGGAGCGGCTCAATTTATCAAAGAACCTCGTAGAGTTTCGCCGCCGGAGCGGCGAAAGAAAGTCCAATCATTTTCTTCGGCGACATGTGCGTCGAAGAAAATACCTCTTGGCCTGCAAACGTGCGAGCCGTCCGCCTCTGGCGGACGGCTCGTGCGCTGCAGTCAGGCCGCAATCCCCTTTGTCAAAAAAGTAGTACTTTTTTGACAGCCTCAGCCGCTCCCGGTCGGGAGCGGCTGTTTTGCATATTCCGTTACACCACACGCACACGGATGACCTCCGGAATACGGTCGATCCTTGCGATCTGGTCATCGTCAAGGCAGCCGTTGAGATCCATCATGGCATAGGCGTACGCGCCGTAGGCCTTGTTGATCATGTTCTCCACGTTCAGGCCGGTGCTGCAGGCGATCTCGAGGAACTGGTTGAGCATCGTCGGCACGTTCTGGTGCAGGATGCACACACGGCTGACACCCATGCGCTCGAGTGTCGCGTCCGGAAAGTTGACGGAATTTTTGATGTTGCCGTTGGCAAGGTAGTCATACAGCTCGCGCGCAGCCATGACCGCGGACTTCTCCTCGCTCTCGGGTGTGCAGGCGCCCAGATGCGGCAGGGCAATGATGTTATCCACACCGACGACCTTCTCGTTCGGGAAGTCCGTGACATACTTGCCGACACGGCCGGAGGCGATGGCGGCAAGCATGGCGTCGTCATCCACGATCTCGGCGCGCGACTCGTTGATGATGCGCACGCCGTCCTTCATCTTGGAAAACGCCTTGGCATCGAGCATATGGTACGTCGTGTCCGTATACGGAACGTTGATGCTGATATAGTCCGCTTTGGCATAGATGCCGTCGAGATTCACCTCGTGCTTGACATCACGCGACAGACGCCACGCGGCATCCACGGACAGATACGGATCGTAGCCGCAGACATTCATGCCGAGCGACACGGCGGCGTTTGCGATCAGCGCGCCGATCGCGCCGAGGCCGATCACCCCAAGCGTCTTGCCCATAAGCTCGGGGCCTGCAAACTGCGATTTGCCCTTTTCAACGAGCGCGGGGATGTCCTTGCCCCGCCCGTTGAGCCCCTTGACCCAGTCGATGCTGCCGAGCACATCACGAGACGAGAGCACGAGCGAGCAGAGGATCTGCTCCTTGACCGCCTCGGCGTTCGCGCCGGGCGAGTTGAAGACAACGATACCGCGGCGGCAGCATTCTTCCAGCGGGATGTTGTTCGTGCCGGCGCCGGAGCGCGCGATGGCGATCAAGCTCGGCTCGAACGCGTAGTCATGCAGGTCTGCCGAACGCAGGATCAGGCCGTCCGGATCGGAAACGTTCTCCCCGACGGTGCAGCCGCGCGCTTCGAGCTTCTGCAGGCCGCAGGGAGAAATATGGTTCATGGTCTTTATGTTATACATGGTGTTCCACCTCAAACTGTTTCAGATAATCGACAAGCGCATCCACACCCGCCATCGGCATCGCATTGTAGAGCGAGGCGCGCATGCCGCCGGCAACGCGGTGTCCCTTGAGGTTGAGCAGACCGCGCGCAGCAGCACCGCTGATAAACTCCTTATCGAGCGCATCGTCCCCGGTGCGGAACGTAACGTTCATGTCCGAGCGCGAGCCCGGCTGTGCGCAGGCGTGAAAGAGCGCACTGTTGTCGAGAAAATCGTACACCTTCGCGGCGCGCGCATGCTTGAGCCGCTGCATACCTTCCACACCGCCCTGCTGCTCGAGCCATGTGAGCACGAGGCCGAGGATGTAGATATTCCAGCACGGCGGGGTGTTATACATTGAGTCCTTGTCGATCATGCGCTGATAGCTGTACATGACCGGCGTGATGGGCAGCTCGTGTCCGGCAAGCGCACGGTCAACGATCGCGACCGTGAGCCCCGCGGGTGCCATGTTCTTCTGCGCACCAGCAAAGATCACGCCGTACTTCGACACGTCCACCGGGCGCGAGAGAATGTCGGACGACATATCGCACGCGAGCGGCACGCCGCCGGTCTCGGGTATATACTGCCACTCCGTGCCGTAGATGGTGTTGTTGGCGCAATAGTAAAAGTACGAAGCACCCTCCGTGAGCTGCAGCTCGCTCTGCTGCGGGATGCGGGTGTGACCGCAGGTAGAGGTGTCGGCCGCGATGTGCACCGTGCCGTACTTCTCGGCTTCCTTGGCGGCGCTGCCGGAAAAGTGCCCGGTCACGGCGTAATCCGCCGTGCCGTGCGCCCCCATCAAGTTGAGCGGGATCATGGAAAACTGCGACGTGCCGCCGCCCTGCAAAAACAGGATCGCATGTGTGTCCGGGACGGACAATGCGCTGCGAAAACGCGCCTGCACTTCCTGAAAAATGTCGGAAAACGCCTGACTTCGGTGACTCATCTCCATCACGGACATACCCGTCCCGTGATAATTGAGCAGTTCTTCCTGTGCCTGCTGAAGCACTTCCTCCGGAAGCACGGACGGTCCGGCGGAAAAATTGAATGTATCCTTTCGAGTCACAAAAATCGCCTCCTGCGCTGAAATCGCCCCATTGCAGAACATTCCGCATGGATTGAGAAAATTCTAACACCATCCGGATGACGCGTCAAACCAAATCCCCCACAAGCATTTGCCCGGATATGGCAGAGATTTTGACATTTTTCACAACGCCGCGCAAATCGTCCCCCGCGACGCTGACCAGACAATAGTTATCCGAGTGCCCGACCCAGCGTCCGTCCTGCTCCGTCTCGAACAGGACCGGCAAAATCTGCCCGATCTGCTGCGCAAGATAGCGCTGCTTGCAGTCGTCGGCCACACGCTGCGCCGCGTGCGCACGCGCGGATTTTACGGCGTGGCTGAGCTGTTCGGGCATGGCATCCGCTTTCGTACCGGGGCGGCGGGAATACGGGAACACGTGCACGGCCGCAAAGCCGACCCGCTCCAGGAATGCCACAGCCTGCGCCTGATCGTCCTCCGTCTCGCCGGGGAAGCCCGTGATCATGTCCGCCGTAAGCGCACAGCCCGGGAAATACCGCCGCAGCCGCTCGACGCAGGCGAGAAACTCCGCCGTCGTATACTTGCGGTTCATGCGCGCGAGCGTGCGGTCGCAGCCGCTTTGCAGCGACAGATGAAAATGGCGGCAGACCTGACCGGTCGCTGCGGCGCGGCGGCAAAAATCCTCCGTGATGACCGTCGGCTCGATCGAACCGAGGCGCAGGCGCATCTGCGGCGCGGCGGCGGCCACCGTCTCAACGGCATCGGCCAACGTGAGTGTGCCCGGAAGGTCCCGGCCGTAGGACGCGATCTCGATGCCGGTCAGCACAAGCTCACGGTAGCCCTCCTCGGCCAGATGCGCAGCCTGCCGCGCCATTTCATCCGGCGGAAGACTGCGGATGCGGCCGCGCGTATACGGGATGACGCAATAGGTACAGAAGTTGTTGCAGCCGTCCTGGATCTTGAGCATCGCGCGCGTGCGGCCATAGGCAGCGCCGGCAGGCAGCGGCTCAAAGTCAAAGCGCCGGAACGGGTTATCGACGCAGGTGACAGGCGTATGCTCACGAAATGCGCGCAGAATATCATCCACGAACGCCTGTTTGCTGCCGCTGCCGTGCACGACATCGGCGCCGATGGCGGCTGCGTCCTCGGGGCTGAGCTGCGACCAGCAGCCGCACACGGCGCACAGTGCCTGCGGGTGCTCCTCGCGCAGCTTGCGGATCATCTGGCGCGACTTGCGCCCGCCTTCCGCCGTGACGGCGCAGGTATTGACGACGATCAGGTCGACCGGGTCTCCCTCCCCTGCGGCCGTAAATCCGTGCGGGTGCAGTAGCGTTTCGATCGCCTGCGCTTCATACTGGTTGACCTTGCAGCCGAGGGCGGTTATAATATAGTGCATAAAAACATCTCCAAATCGAGGTAAGTGATCATGGTTTATCTGGACAATGCCGCAACGACCCGTGTCTGCCCGGAGGCAGCGGAAGCGGCAGTACATATGATGACGGAGTGCTTCGGAAACCCGAGCACGACCTACAAGCTCGGCCGCGAAGCCAAGGCCGCCGTGGACAAGGCGCGCGGTCAGATCGCCGGGGCGCTCGGCTGCCAGCCGGACGAGGTATACTTCACGTCCTGCGGCTCCGAGGGCGACAACTGGGCGCTCATCTCCGGCGCGCGGTCGATGCGCCGGCGCGGCAAGCACATCATCAGCTCCGCCGTGGAGCATGACGCGGTGCGTAAATCGCTCGACTTTCTGGAAAAAGAGGGCTACGAGATCACACGCCTGCAGCCGGACGGCGCAGGAGCGATCCCGCTTGAGCGTGTGCGCGCGGCGCTGCGTCCGGACACGATCCTCGTCTCGCTCATGATGGTCAACAACGAGACAGGTGCAATCAACGACATCGCCGCCGTCGCCCGGATGCTGAAAGCAGAAAACAGCATTGCGCTGCTGCACACGGACGCGGTGCAGGGCTTTTTGAAGGTGCCGTTTTCGGCCAAAACGCTCGGCGCGGACCTCATCACCATCAGCGGTCACAAGATCCACGCGCCGAAGGGCATCGGCGCGCTCTACATCCGCAGCGGGCTGAAGCTGCCGCCTTACATCCACGGCGGCGGTCAGGAGCGCGGCATCCGCGCCGGCACGGAACCAACGCCGCAGATCGCCGCCTTCGGCGTCGCGGCAGAGATCGCCAGTGCGAAAATGGCCGAGGCTACGAAAACCATGGCCGAGCTGCGCACGCACGCCATCGACCGGCTGACGGCCGAGGTGGAGGGTGTGACTGTCATCGGCGGCGGCGCGCCGCACATTCTCAGCATCTCTCTGCCCGGCTACCGGAGCGAGGTGCTGATGAACTTCCTCGAGGCGCGCGAGATTTACACATCAAAAAGCTCCGCCTGCAAAAAGGGCGGGCGGAGCCATGTTCTTGAGGCGATCGGGCTGCCGTCCAACGTGATCGACGGCGCACTGCGCATCAGCTTTTCGCGCTACACCACGCGGGAAGATATCGACGCGCTGTGCGATGCGCTGCGCGACGCCAAGCAATCCCTCTTCCCGTCACTTCACTGAATCATCCTTCGTTTCCTTGAGCGCTGCGTGCGGTGCCTCCGTCGGCAGACGCACCGGGCGCAGCGTGGCATCGTCGATATAATCCAGATTCATGTATTCCGCGGTCTCTGTTTGGAGGCCGCGTTTTTTCAGCCCGTTATTGACCAGCTTCTCCAGACCGGCATAGATCACGACGAACACCGGCACGCCCAGCAGCATGCCGATAAAGCCGAACAGACCGCCGCCGAGCAGGATGGCAAACATGATCCAGAAGCCGTTGATACCGGTGGAGCTGCCGAGGATCTTCGGTCCGATGATGTTGCCGTCGATCTGCTGCAGGACGAGGATAAAGATGACATAGATCAGGCACTTCATCGGCGAATCAAGCAGAATGATGAGTGCAGTCGGCACGGCGCCGATGAACGGGCCGAAAACCGGGATGATGTTCGTCACGCCGACGACCACGCTCACGAGCACGACATACGGCATGCGCATGATCGCACAGCAGATATAGCAGATGACACCGATGATGGCAGAGTCAATGACCTTGCCGCTGATAAAGCTCATGAACGCCGTGTCCGTAAAACGGATGGCCTTGAGGATGCGCTTGGAGGAGCGGAGAGGGAAAATGCTGTAGAGCACCATCTTGGCTTTTGCCAGAAACAGCTCCATATTCGACAGGACATAGCAGGCGACAACGAAGCCGATGAGCACGTCAAGAATGCCGCGCAAAACGGCATAGATGCCGGTCGTCAGGCTCGTGACAACCTTGCCCATGGACGGCAGCAGCGCCGTCTTTGCCCAGTCGAGCAGGCTGTCGGAAGCTTTCCCGGTCGCCGAGAGGAGCGCCTGTTCCACCTCGGGGTTGTTTTCAAAGAAGCGATTGATCCAGCCGGTGATCGTGTCGTAATACTGCTGGGAGTTGAGCACGATGCTCTCAATGCTCGTATAGAGCTGCGGGATGATGAGCCAGACGAGCGCGGCAATCAAAACCAGCGCGACCAGGATCGCCAGAACTACGGACAAACCGCGCGCAAGCGACTTGCTCACAGGTTTTTTGGGCCGGATCTTCTGAAGCAGCGGCTCAAAGAGCTTGCGCTGGAACATTTTCACCAGCGGCCAGAGCAGATATGTGATGACCATGCCCCAGATGATCGGACTGAGGATGCTAATGAGCGTTCCGATTGCGCCGCTGATCGATTTTCCGTGCTGCAGGAGCATGAAAAACAGGATCGAACACGCGATCACGCCGAACGCCGTGATGCCCCAGCCGAAATATTTGTTTTTCGGATCAAAACGCTTCATAAATCGTTCTCCCATCGCGCCTACCGGCGCCTGTCGGTGCTGTCAGTAACGCTCTATATTTTACTATCATGCACTCGAAGCGTCAAGCGGGTAATGCTGAGCTTTTCGCACATTTGCGACAGGAAGCGGCGCATCTTGACACGCTCTGAACACCGCAATGTGCAAAAGGCTGTGCAAATTGTGGGGACACGGACTGCTTTTCCGCCGCGGCGCGGCATAGGCTGGTATGGAAAAGCAACGAAAGGGGCGGATAACATGAAGCAATGGATCTCCCTGCTGCTCACGGCGCTGCTGCTGTGCACGCCCGCGGCGGCGCTCGAGCAGCCGTCAGAGGAGGAGCTGAGCATCGGCGCGCCGGCGGCGATCCTGATTGAGCGCGAGACCGGCACGGTGCTCTATGAGAAGAACGCCGACGAGCGCCTCTCCCCCGCGAGCGTGACGAAGATCATGACACTGCTGCTCATCTTCGAGCAGCTCGACAGCGGTCAGCTCTCCACGGACGCCGTGGTCACCGCAAGCGCCAACGCGTGCGCCATGGGCGGCAGCCAGATCTGGCTCAGGGAGGGAGAACAGATGACCGTCGACGAGATGATCAAATGCATCGCCGTGAGCTCCGCCAATGACTGCGCCGTCGCCATGGCCGAGCATATCTGCGGCTCGGAGGCGGCCTTTACCAAACGTATGAACGAGCGCGCGCAGGCACTCGGCATGGAAAACACGCACTTTCTCAATTCCACCGGGCTGACCGACGACCCCGCGCACTACACGACCGCGCGGGACATTGCCGTCATGTCGCGCGCACTGCTGGCATACCCGCGCATCCGCGACTACACGACCATCTGGATGGACACCGTGCGTGACGGGCGCTTTGGGCTCGCAAACACCAACAAGCTCATCCACGGCTACCCCGGCGCGACCGGGCTGAAAACCGGCTATACAAAGCAGGCCATGCACTGCGTATCCGCCAGCGCCGAGCGCGACGGCGTGGAGTACATCGCCGTCGTGCTGCACGCCGAGAGCTCAGCCGCACGCTTCCAGGACGCGCGGACACTGCTCGACTATGCCTTCGCCAACTATGCGCACTGCCCCATTGCAGCCGGCATTGTCATCCCGCCCGTGCGCGTGCGCTTTGCTGAGACCGACAGCGTGCAGCCGGTGCTCTCCGGCGCAGACACCATCCTCGTGCGCAAGAACGCAGCAGCGCCGCAGTTTGACATTGCACTCGATGAAGACCTGTGCGCGCCGCTGCCGCCGGGCGCACAAGTCGGCACCGTGACCGTGACCGACAGCGACGGGGACACGACCGTTATCCCGCTTACCGTTCCCGACGGCGCTGCGCGCATCACGACGACACACCTCTGGCTGCGGGTGCTGCGCGCGCTGTGAGCGGCAGATAACGGTTGCGAAATCCGGATTATCGTGTATACTGGAGATATCCTTTATGAGAGAAGGGATCGCTATGATCAAAGTAGACCTTTCCGGCGCTGCCGGATTTTTTGACCCCGCGGGGCCGGATTATGCGGCCGCTGCACGGGCGCACCGCGCCCTGCTCGAGCACTCGGGCGCCGGCGCGGAATTCACCGGCTGGCTCGACCTGCCGGGACGCATCCAGAACGGTGAGCTCAAGCAGATCCTCACCGCCGCCTCGCGCATCCGGGGCCGTGCGCAGGCGCTGGTCGTCGTGGGGATCGGCGGGTCGTATCTCGGCGCGAAGGGCGCCGTGGAGCTGCTGCGGCCGCACCCGCAGCCCGGCGACCCGAAGATCCTCTTCGCCGGAAACTCCCTGTCGCCGGACGCGCTGATGCACCTGCTCGAGGAACTGGGCGATCTGGATTTTGACATCAACGTCGTGTCCAAGTCCGGCACAACACTTGAGCCCGCGCTCGCATTCCGGATGTTCCGCGGTCTGCTGGAGGCAAAGTACGGCACGGAGAAGGCCAAAAAGCACATCTTCGCCACGACGGACGCCCACCGCGGCGTGCTCAAGCAGATGGCCGACGAAGAGGGCTGGGAGACGTTCGTCGTGCCCGATGACGTCGGCGGGCGCTACAGTGTGCTGTCCGCTGTCGGCCTGCTGCCGATGGCCGCCGCCGGCATCGACGTGCAGACCGTGATCGGTGAGGCGATCGAAGCCTTCACCGCCATGAGCGCGCAGTCGCCCGAAAACCCCGCGTGGCAGTATGCCGCCGCGCGCCAGCACCTGTATCGGCTCGGCAAGACGACCGAGATCCTCGCCTGCTACGAACCGTCGTTCCGGTTCATGGCCGAGTGGTGGAAGCAGCTCTACGGTGAGAGCGAGGGTAAAAACGGCATCGGCATCTTCCCCGCCTCCGTCGAATACAACGCAGACCTGCACTCCATGGGTCAGTATATTCAGGACGGACCGCGCACGCTCATGGAGACCGTCGTCTCGTTCGAGCAGCCGCTCAATGAATTCAGCGTTCCTTTTGCCATGGGCGATCCCGACCGGCTCAACTACCTCGCCGGGCGCAAGCTCAGCGACATCAGCCGCATGGCACAGGAGGCCGTGAAGGCCGCACACATCACCGGCGGCGTTCCGAATCTCGAGGTGCGCGTGCCGAAGCGCGACGAGGCAGGCTTTGCATGGCTCGTGTGCTTCTTCGAGCTCGCGTGTGCCATTTCGGGCTATATGTCCGGCGTCAACCCGTTTGACCAGCCCGGCGTGGAGGCGTACAAGAAGAATATGTTCTCCCTGCTCGGCAAACCGGAGGCAAACTGAAAAGTTATCGTTGCAGTCAGCGCGAAAACGTGATAATCTAGACACAGGGCACCGCCCTGACTTTCAAAAGGAGTGTGATTGACATATGGTCCAGCTGATCATGGGTCTCAAAGGTTCCGGCAAAACAAAACGTCTGGTGGAAATGGTCGCCACGGCCGTCCGTGAGGAATCCGGTTCTGTCGTGTGCATTGAAAAGGATAAAAAACTCACCTACGATATTCCGTATCAGGCGCGCCTGATCTACGCCTGCGACTATGCGAACGCGATGGGCTCTTACGATTTCTTCAAGGGCTTCCTCAGCGGCCTGCATGCCGGCAACTACGACATCACCCATGTGTTTATCGACAACTTTACGAAGATGCTCTCCGAGATTTCCGAGCAGCAGATCGCAGAGTTCCTGGCATGGCTGAATGATTTCTCCGAGCGCGAGCACATTCAGTTCACTCTGTCTCTGAGCATGGATCCTGCAGCGACCGGCAGCGAGATTACCAAATACATGATCTGACATACAGCAAAACCGCCGTTCTGTTCAGAGCGGCGGTTTTTTGCACGCATTATTCGGCGAGCTCGCGGTACATAGCCGCAGCATCGTCTTTTTTTGCGTTCTCCGTGACGGCGAGCACCTCCACCTTTACGGTGCGCTGTCCGAGGGCGATCTCGATCACGTCGCCGATCTTGACGTCATACGATGCCTTCGCCGTGCGGCCGTTGACCGTGATACGCTGACCGTCGCAGGCGTCGTTTGCCACCGTGCGGCGCTTGATGAGGCGCGAAACTTTCAGATATTTATCCAGACGCATAGAGCTCCTCCTGACAAAAACGCTCCGGTCATCCCGGAGCGTTTCACATCGTTCTTATTTGGAAACCGCGTCCTTGAGCACCTTGCCCGCCTTGAAAACAGGCACGCGCGTTGCCGGGATCTCGATCTCTTCCTTGGTCTTGGGGTTGCGGCCGATACGGGCGCCGCGCTCCTTGATGTCAAACACGCCGAAGCCGACGAGCTGCACCTTTTCGCCGACCTCGAGGTTCGCGGCGATGGTGTCGAACGCCGCGTTGACGGCCTTCTCACTGTCCTTCTTGGACAGACCGGTCTTTTCAGCAACTGCAGCAATCAGTTCTGCCTTATTCATGATGGTAATCCTCCTACTTCATGTTTGTGTTGGCATATGCCATTTTATAGAATCCCGCACGGGTCTCTCACTGCCGTGCAGATTTCCTGCTTTCCTGTTCCGCACTGACGGTCTGCTTTGCCTGCTGCCAGAGCGTGAGCATCTGCTCAAGCGTGCACTGTTCAAGCGCCGTACCGTCGTTTGCGGCCGCGGTCTCCATGGCGGAAAACCTGCGGATGAATTTTTCGCACGCGGCGTGTGCCGCCTGCTCGGGATCGATGCCCGCAAAACATGCAACCTTCACGGCGGCGAAGAGCAGGTCGCCCAGTTCGTCACCGATCGCCTCCGTATCGCCGGAGGCCACGGCTGCGCGCAGCTCGCGCGTCTCCTCATCGACCTTATCAAGCGCCGCATGTACATCCGGCCATTCAAAGCCGGTCTTGGCGGCCTTGGCCTGGATCTTATCGCAGCGCCAGAGCGCCGGCAGGCTGCGCGCCACGCTGTCCATCGCCTCGGCGGTGGTTGTCTGCGCGCGTTCGCGCTGCTTCATGGTGTCCCAGTCCGGCGTGTCCGGATCGTCGCGGCGAAACACATGCGGATGCCGGTAAACGAGCTTTTTGCAGGCAGCGTCCGCCACATCGTCAATATCAAAATGCCCGGCCTCACGCTCAATATCCGTGTGAAACAGCACCTGCATGAGCACGTCGCCCAGCTCCTCGCGCATGTGCACAAGGTCTCCGGCGTCGATCGCCTCACAGGCCTCATACGTCTCCTCGAGGAAGTTGCGGCGGATGCTCTCGTGCGTCTGCACCTGATCCCAGGGGCAGCCGTTCGGCGAACGCAGGTACGAGACGAGCGCAACGAAGTCGCGCAGGTCATAGCTTTCTTTGCAGAGAAAATCTAACACAATTTTGCTCCTTCTGCAACCCTTTTTTGAAAAAACCATTGAAAATTCAGGGTTTTCGGTGTTATGTCATCTGATATGCAGGACTTTTGCGAGCTTTTCACCGCGCGGGATCAGCTGCATATCCGCAAGCGTGATGGCGCGCGTTTTGACCACCGCAACAAGATATGTCACGACCGCGCAGGCCATCGCCGCGAGCATAGCCAGCGCCACTCGCTTCCAGCTCAGGTCGCCGCCTATGACAGCGCTGAGCCCGGCATACACGCCTCCGGCTACGACCGCCATGAGCAGTGTGCTCAGCAGCGGACGCGCAAGGCAGCGCCCGATATGCAGCCGCTCATGCAGCGTGCGGCACAGGAAGATGTAGTTCATGATGCAGATGACCACATAGCACGCGAGCGTGCCGATCGGCGCGCCGACGATGTTGAGCTCCGGCACTGCGATCAAAAACCAGTTGACCGCGACCTTGGTCACGCCGCCTGCCAGCATCGACCACACGGGGCACAGCTCATGCCCGGTCGCCTGCAGGACGGCCGTTGTGATGAGTGAAATGCACACGAACACAGACGCAAGCCCCAAAAACATCAGCAGCATAGGCCCGGCGTCATTGCTGTTCGGATAGAGCACGTTCACGATCGGGTCGCAGAGCACGGCGAGCCCGACACCCATCGGCATGGCGACGACCGCCGAGATGCGCAGCGCAGACTCCGCAATATCATGTCCCTGTGCAAACTTCTTCTGCACAACCGCGGCAGCAATCGCCGGAACGATGCTGATCGTCATCGGCGTCACGAACGCAGCCGGAAGGTTAAAGAGTGTCAGCGTTTTCCCGTAGACGCCGTAGAGAATGTTTGCGTATGTCTCCGAATAGCCCAGCGCCGTCTGCAGACGGTACATGATGAGCTTGGTGTCGACGAGGTTGATGATGCTCAAAACGCTTGAGCCGAGCGCGATCGGGATACTGATGCGCAGCAGCGTGCCGAGAATGCGGCCGGCAGAGTCCGGAACGTCCGGGTCGGCGACCGGTTTGTCCGGATAGTGCCGGTGCTTATAGATCGAGACGTAGATGAGCGCGAACGCACCGCCCGCCGTGACGCCGAAGATCGCGCCCGCCGAGGCGACCGGCAGCCCCTTGCCCGCGCGCGTAAAGCTCCACGCGAGCACCAGACCGACCGCGACCTTTCCCACGACCTCAAGGATCTGTGAGACAGTGGTCGGCTTCATGTTGCTCATGCCCTGCGCATAGCCGCGGTACGTGCTCGTCAGGTACACGAGCACGAGCGCCGGGGACAGCGCCCAGATGCTCTGCGCCGCGCGGACGTTGTTGAGCATCCCGGCCAGCTCCGTCGGAAACAGGAACATGACCAGCCCGAGCAGAATGCCGAAGATTGCAAACGTCAGCCATGCAACGCGGAAGATCTTGCGCGCCTGCATGGGACGGCCGAGCGTGTCCGCCTCGCTGATCATGCGCGAGAGCGCGACCGGCATGCCCGCCGTAGCCATCGTGAGAAAAACGTAATAGATATTGTAAGCGACGGAAAAGTATCCATACCCCTCGTCGCCGAGGATATTGCCGAGCGGGATCTTGTAGATCGCGCCGAGGATCTTGGTGACCACCACGCCGGCCGCCATAATGGCCGCGCCGTGGAGATAGTTCTGCTTGCTGTTTTCCTGCAAAACGCGCTCCCTCCCCGCTGAAATTTCACGTGCCGCTATACTTTACACGAACACGCAGAAAAAATCAAGGGAACGCGATGCATTCCCTTGATTTGCAGTTGGATTTTTTCGATCAGGCCTTGCGGACGCTGTCGATGTGGCGCGTCAGGTCGAGCATCTTGTTGGAGAAGCCCCACTCGTTGTCGTACCAAGCCATGAGCTTGACGAAGTGATCGTTGAGCGCCAGACCCGCTCTGGCATCGAAGATGCTGGTGTGCGGATCGGTGATGAAGTCGGAGGAGACGACCTCGTCGTCAACGTACTCGACGACGCCGGCCATCGGGCCTTCCGCGGCAGCCTTGACGGCGGCGCAGATCTCTTCATAGGTCGCAGCCTTCTCCAGACGGCAGGTCAGGTCGACGATGGACACGTCCGCGCTCGGGATACGCATGGAGGTGCCGGTCAGCTTGCCCTGCAGAGCCGGGATGACCTTGCCGACAGCCTTGGCAGCGCCGGTGCTGGTCGGGATGATGTTGCCGTGCACGCCGCGGGACAGGCGCCAGTTCTTCTTGGAGAAGCCGTCAACGACCTGCTGGGTGGCAGTATCGGCGTGGACGGTGGTCATGAGGCCCTCGACGATGCCGAAGTTGTCGTTGATGATCTTGGCCAGCGGCGCAAGGCAGTTGGTAGTGCAGGAAGCGTTGGACACGATCTTGATGTCGGGGGTATAAGCGTCGAGGTTGACGCCGCAGACGAACATCGGCGTGTCGTCCTTGGACGGGCCGGAGAGCACGACGACCTGCGCGCCGGCATCCAGATGATCCTGCGCCTTTTCCTTGGTCAGGAACGCGCCGGTGCACTCGAGCACATACTCAACGCCCAGCTCACCCCAGGGCAGGAGCTTCGCATCACGGTTGTTGAGCAGCGCAACACGCTTGCCGTTGACGATCAGGGCCGGGTTTTCGCCCTCTTCAAAATCAACGGTGCCGTTGAAGCGGCCGTGCACGGAGTCATACTTCACGGTATATGCCAGCTGCTCAGGCGTTTTGTCCGGAGCGTTGACGGCGACGACCTCAATATCGTCAGCGCAGATCGCGGCGCGGAATGCCAAACGGCCGATACGGCCGAAGCCATTGATGCCAATTTTAATCATACTCGTTTCCTCCTGTTAGATCTGCTGCGCACAGCACGCAGCGCATTTCATCATACGGCTCTATTTTATATCAAATCCGGAAAAAGCGCAACCACATTCTTTCCAATTCACGATGCGCAGTCGATCACAAGTGACAATTTTTCGTTCAGATTTTCGCAAAAACTTGTATCTATTGACGAGCTCTGCTATACTGATTTTTAATACATCTCAGGGGGGATCGGAAAATGAGCAATACGCACATCATCGACTCGCTCAGCACACTGTTTTCCATGAGCACGACAGCCGTGCTCGGTGCGCAGGAGCAGTTCATCGCATTTATGAATCCGGCGGCGCAGGAGCTCTTTCGCGGCGACCGTACAAATCACAAGCTCTCCGAGCTGCTGCCGGATCACATTACCGAGGCCACGGCGACGGAATTCGTGACCTCCGCCATGGTCGGCAAGCGCCATGTCATCGTATCCGTGACATCATTCGGCGCGTTCCGGCTCTTCTCGCTTGAGCCGCAGGACGAAAACACGCTGCGCGCAGGCGCACAGTTTGCGCCGTTTCTGACGTCGCTGTCGGGCTTGCACACGCTCACGACGTACTTCCATGATTACGGCATGCAGCTGAGTGATGTGCACTTTCGCCACAATGCCGCCGAACTCAAGCGGTTTTATTACCGGCTGCTGCGCTTTGCGCTCAATGCCTCCACCGCCTCCGGGCTGAGCGACGGGTCGCTCGCATTCGCACCGCAGCTATGCGATCTCGGCGCGGAATGCCGGATGCTGCTGGAAAACATACAGTCGATCGCCGACGACAACGGCATCGTGCTCGACGTGCACATTCCGGAAGCGCCGATCGAGTGCGCGCTCGACACGGCGCTCATCCAGCGGATGCTGCTCAACATCATCGCAAACTGCATGGAGCGCTGCTCGCGCGGCGACCGCATCCACATTACCGTCACACAGGAGGGTGACCGCGCAGACATCATCATCTGTGACGACGGCACACGCATCGCTCCGGCGAAGCTCGGGACGATCTTCATCCCGCTGCGCGTGACGGGCGTGGACTTTTCCGATCTGAGCAGCAATGGTTTCGGCCTCACCGTCGCGCTCGGTGTCGCAGAAAAGCACAACGGCACGATCCTGCTCGAGAGCAACGCCTGGAACGGCACGACCTTCCACGTCGTGCTCAGTACGGCGCTGCCGGAGTCGACACTGTTTCGCGCACCGAGAGCGCCCTATGTCCGCGCGGAGGAGGATCCCGTCCTTGTCTTTCTGGCGGATCAATTGCCGAAGGTCTGAAACTGTGAGCCTTTTGCCGGAAAATCGCTTTGGTTTTCAGGCAGACCAAAGCGGCGTGCCGCCCGATGTG
>UMLG01043835.1_pt1 | contig 59359 bp, 49 predicted proteins | sample 1966511 | NCBI WGS metagenome assembly UMLG01 (sample SAMEA4836195, study PRJEB28245) | human gut metagenome | biome: gut microbiome; material: fecal sample | place: Denmark | collected 2008
ACTACAACAACAACTGAGGCAGCTACAACTACTACAGAAGCAGTTACTACAACAACAGAAGCTGCAACCACAACGACTGAAGCAGCAACAACTACTACAGAAGCAGCTACAACTACCACAGAAGCAGCTACTACAACTACAACCACTGAAGCTACAACAACTTCTACAACTGAAGCAACTACCACTACAACTACTACAACACAGCCGCAGCCGAATGTAACAACTGTTATCTTTGAACTGGCTGACCCGAACTTCTACTTCTCTGTAGATGAAAGAGAATTCAAGGCAACCGATCTGTTCAAGTCTGTAACATTGATTTCGACAGATGCTGATGGCAATATTGTTTCTAAGGAAGACATCATCGACAAGGTAAACTTCAATGATGAAACTCCGAAGAGCACTTATGTACAGGCTGACAAGTACTATGCAGGAACAATTCAGGCATACTACAACAATGGTACAGAAAACGTTCTGATTCCGGATGCTACCCCGACCGTTTATATCGGTGTTAAGGGCGACGCTGACTTGAATGGACTGGAAGATGTACCGGATGCTGTTGCAATTCTGACTTACTATGCAAAGATTGCTGCTGGTCAGCAGGGTATCGTATTCAATGAAGATCCGATGCTGAATAAGTTGGCATACTTCCTGGCAGATATCAATACAGAATCTAAGGAAGGCCAGAACACAGATGGCAAGCTGATGGAAGTATCCGACGCTGTTGCTGTTCTGACTTACTATGCGAAGAAGGCAGCTGGTCAGGAACCGACATGGCCGGAAGTTGTTCCGTCCCTGAAGTCTCTGGAAGGCTCTATGTGGTACGAAGGCTAATTTGCCTGAAACCATGTGATTTTAGACAACATGTTGTGACAGATGTGACATGACAGAAAAAGAATTCCCCCGGTGCAAGCAATTGCATCGGGGGATTCTATTTCATCTTGACAATACATAAGATGTCTATTGACAAGGAAAGTGGATTGTGTTATACTAAAAATGGTAAATTAGAACCTTGTAAGTAATTGCAAGGTTCTGATTTCATGAAACGGAGTGTTTTTATTTGGGAATTGGTGAAATTTGTTTGCTTGGAGTCGGCCTTTCGATGGATGCCTTTGCAGTTTCGATTTGCAAAGGGCTGCAAATGCGGAAGTTTAACTGGAAACAAGCCCTCTGGATGGGTATCTTCTTTGGCGGATTTCAGGCATTCATGCCGTTAACGGGCTGGCTGTTGGGTGCATTGTTTGCAAAGCGTATCATGCGGTACAGTCATTGGATTGCATTTGTTTTGTTGGCGTTTATCGGAGGGAAAATGCTGTTGGAGTCCATTCGACAGAAGAAGGAAGAACCTTCCGAGGAAACCGCAGTCTGTCCCAACAAGGTGGATTTCTGGGAACTGTTTTTGTTGGCAGTTGCCACTTCCATCGATGCCTTGGCGGTTGGTGTCACCTTTTCCATGATGCCGGATGTCAATATTTTTCTTTCTATTTTGTTGATTGGCAGTATTACATTTTTATTTGCTCTGGCTGGCGTAAAAATTGGAAACCTGTTCGGCGACCGATTTGAAAAGCAAGCCGGCATATTAGGCGGCTGTATTTTGCTGGCGATTGGCGTGAAGATTCTGCTGGAAGGACTGGGAATCATCGGCTAAATCAAAGCAAAATTCACAGCAGCAATAAGGGGAGGATGTGAAAGCGTGCGAGGAAAGAAAATCGTACTGGACTTGGAATTTATTCCGTATAGGCGGAAGCAGGAACCCTATTGCGTACATGAGATTATTGAAATCGGAGCGGTTGCTCTGGATGCAGACAATGAAATCTATGACGAATTTCAGATGTATGTAAAACCACAATATGGAACAGTTCCGCCGTTCGTCACGGCGATTACAGGCATTACCAATGAAATGCTAGTGGGGCAGGTTTCCTTTTCGGAGGCAATGCAGGCGTTTGAAGCTTGGCTGCCACAGGAGGACTCTTACCGCTTTTATACTTGGAGTGCCAGCGACCAGCATGTTTTTCAGGCAGAAGCTGAATGGAAAGAACGTCCGTTGCTGGGCAATTTCTATAGCTGGTGGGTGGATTTACAGCGGCTGCACCAGCGAATTTATGGCTTTTCCAAACCGATGAAATTAGTAACCGCACTGGGTTCGATGCAGATTTATTTTGAAGGAACAGAACATGGTGCGTTGGCAGATGCTCGGAATACGGCAAAGATTTTGCAAGAACTTTCCGATGTTCGCCGTGTCAAAAATAATTTCTCAACTTCTCATGTTACCTATAATATTGCTAGTGACCATACAAGCGGCGGTTTTACGATTGGACGATTGCCCATTCGGAAAACGGCACATAGTGGGAAAAAATAAGAAAATCCCGTTGGACAAGAAGCGACTGTCCAGCGGGATTTTTTTGTCTGTTTAATCCTGTAAACAAGGGTGATACTGCTGCATGATGGTTTTATAGATGAACCGATGCCCCTTACGATTTGGGTGAATGCCATCCTCACAGAGCAATGCCTGATAGCCATGCTGTGCGAGAAATGCACTCCGGATATCAACCACTGGAACGTGTAGCTTTTGTGCTAATAGGAGCACTTTCATGTTATACATTTCCTGCCAGCGGTAAATCGTATCCACACCGCCTAGCCAGTGCAGAATGTTGTCTGGATGCAGGTTGCGAGAAATCCATTGAAAATACCGTTTCGGTTCGAGCGGCGGCAGTGTTAAAAGAATCGGGTTGCCTTTTTTCTCCTGAATCAGCTGAATGGCTTTTGTATAGAGGGCTTCAAATTGTTTCAGTGGGGTATGCGGTTCATGGTGTGCCTGCGGTCGTTCTGAAACGGCACTCCAGTCAAAATCGCAGTCGTTTCCGCCAAATTCCAGAAACACATTCTGATAACTTGCGAGTTGGTCGGTGTGACGGGTGATAATAGATAAGCCCTTTTGAATGGTGCTGCCCATAACAGAGAAGTTATGCAGGGCAGTGGAAGGGGAGATCCATTCGGTGATTTCTTTTTTCAGGCTGCTGTAACGGTGGGTTTCCGCATCTAAGACAATGCCTTTGCTAATCGAATCGCCGAAAATGCCGATTTGAAGTGTCTGTTCCATAAGAAAACCTCCTGATTATTTATCAATCCACAGTCGGTGATTTCACAGAGTCTGACATGTCAGCAGAGGGCTGACTGTGGTTTGCCTCGTGTCAGTGGGGGATGCCGATTTCTCTCCGCTCGCCACTGACATTCACTTTCTTATTTGCAATTCTTCTCACCACCTGCAGGGGGTGGGAGAATCCTTGCTGTTATTCGTTGAAACGGCTTGCGATGGACGTAAACCGATTTTTTATGGTAGATTTCCAGCAGTAGTGGGCTGCTGGAAAACATGCTCAATGAAAAACGGACGCTCCGAAGAACGTCCGCTATTGGTGTGACCGAACCTATAAGCCGAGTTCTGTCGAGTATGGTAATTTATCTCGACTGTACGTCGCCGCACAGCTCTAGCCGTCATTACGCCATCCCCACCGGGTCAGTGTTAGAATGCCGCACCAATAGACGTTGCATCGGATAAGGTTTACATAGCAGCATAGTCACCTATGCTCTGGTGTGCTCTTACCACGCCTTTCCACCCTTACTTTCCGAAGAAAGCGGTATCTCTCTGTTGCACTTGCTCTAGGGTCGCCCCCGGTTGCCGTTAGCAACTATCCCACCCTGCGATGCTCGGACTTTCCTCATGGATGTACCGGAGACCGGCACCCACGCTACCATACAGTTCGCTCACTCTTTTATTGTACAAGAAAAATAGGGAATTGTCAAGTATCATTTTTATAGAATCTGAGAACTTTTTGTGCGAAAAAGTCGGATTCTTTAGCAGTTCCAAGCGTCTAATGTTTCCAGAATCTCAGCGTATACAACTGCCTTGTTGCGTTCGTTGAGAATTTCGTGCCGCATGCGAGGGAATAGCGTGCTGTTTACATTCTGGTAGCCCAGTTCTGCCATGCGGTCAACAGCCTGTTGAAACCGAGCATCGTTACCCCGACAGGGGTCATCGCCGCCGGAGAAGAACCAAATCGGCAAATCGGGTTGTGTAATCGTCCAGTCTTTGGTGTTGTAAGTGGTATTTAACAGGGCGAGCAGGGCAGCATAGCCGTTTAATGTGAAGTGAAATTGACAGAGTGGGTCGGCATTGTAAGCATCTACAACCGCTTCATCGCTGCAAATCCATGTGTTAGAACGGGATTCCGAGCGAAACGGACGCTGAAATGTATTGTACAGAATACGGTCAATGCGTTTGCTGTGGCTGGTATCGCCCCGATGCACAATGACTCGATTTAAAATAGACTGCATACGGGTCATTGCCGGCAGCGGAGAGGGTGAACCACTGAGAATCAAGCCGTCCAGAATGTCGGGATATTGCCGCAGATAGCAGCGAGCAATGAGCGAGCCCATGCTGTGCCCCAGTAGATAGAGCGGCAGCCCTGCATATTGCGTTTGAATCCATTCTGTCATCTGGTGCAGGTCGGCAACGAGTGCTTCTGCACCGCCTTCTCCGAAATAGCCCAGCGGAATGGTGTCGCTGATGCTTTCCCCATGTCCCCGATGGTCATGAATCAGGCAGATATAACCCTGTTTGGTGCAGTGGCGGAGAAAATCCAGATAGCGTTCTTTGTGTTCACACATGCCGTGGGAAACCTGAAGAATACCACAAGGTGTGGTTTCCTCCTGCGGCAGGAGCAGCAAGCCCGACAGCGGTAAGCCGTCTTGGTCAGAGAGCAGGGTAAATGGCTGAATGGTCGTTGGCAGCATAAGCAGAAGTCCTCTCTTTCTAAAGTCAGTCACAGTGGAAACAGGGCAGTTTCCGTTTTGTTGGAATTAGTATACCAGAAAAAATCGGGTTTGTCCAGCACACTTTTTCTGTTTTTGTTGTCACTTTCCGAATCCCTTTTTCCAAATCGCAGAATTTGCAGAAAAAATAAAATTTTTTTGCAAAAACACTTGAAATTCTGTTTGCTGTGTGGTATAATAAAAATTGTCACGGCGGAGTGTGTGCAGCTGCACAAAGGCTCTGCTGTCGGATCCATTCCGGAATATCGGTGTGCGGGTCCTGTGCAACAAAGCACCGTGAACCATGTCAGGCGGGGGACCGAGCAGCATTAAGCGGATCGTTTTGTGTGCCGCAGTCAACCTGCACACCCATGTTCCGGAATTTTTTTGTATTTTGGAAAACGACAGAAAAAGGAGGCGGATTCCATGTACAAAGCATTATATCGGACATGGCGTCCGATGTCGTTTGACGATGTGATTTCTCAGCCGCATATCACGGAAACCTTACAAAATCAAGTGCGTACCGGAAAGACGGCACACGCTTATTTGTTTACGGGTTCTCGTGGGACGGGGAAAACCACTTGTGCCCGCATTCTGGCGAAAGCTGTGAACTGTCCGCACGCTGTCAACGGCAATCCTTGTTTGGAATGTGACATCTGCAAAGACGCTGACCGTGGAATTTTGTCCGATGTGATTGAAATTGATGCGGCATCGAATAACAGCGTAGAAGATATTCGGGATTTGCGGGAAGGTACGGTTTACCGTCCGGAACGCTGTGCCTATAAGATTTATATTATTGACGAAGTGCATATGCTTTCTGGAAGTGCATGGGGGGCATTGCTGAAAGTCATGGAAGAGCCGCCGGCATATGTGAAATTCATTCTGGCGACCACAGAGATGCACAAAGTTCCAGCCACGATTTTATCTCGGTGTCAGCGGTTTGCATTCCATCGGATTCGGTTGGAGGATATCGCTGCCCGACTGCGATACATTGCAGAAAAAGAACAAATTCCGCTGGCAGAAGGGGCAGATCTTCAGATTGCCCGCTGTGCAGATGGCGGAATGCGAGATGCGATTTCCCTGTTAGACCAGTGTGCAGCAGTTTCCGAGGGAGCGATTACGCCGGAAGCCGTTGCGGAGGCAGCTGGTGTATCAGGTCGAGCACCGCTGTTTCGGATTCTGGAAGATGTTCTGCAAAATCGGCTGGGCGATGCATTGAAAGAAGTCGATGTCTTGTATCAAGGCTCGAAAGATATGGCAAGACTCTGCGAGGAGTTGACAGAACAGCTGCGGAATATGATGCTGCTGAAAGCTGGCAATGTTCCGGAAGAATTGCTGAGTTGTCTGCCGGAGGAACTCCCACAGCTGCGGGAACTGACCAGTCCGGTGACGATGGAACAAATCCTGCGTGCAATTTCTGTTTTGCAGGATTGCCGAGAACGAATGCAGCGAAATCCGGGCAAACGAACAGAATTGGAATTGGCGTTGATTCGGCTGACGCTGCCAGCAACGGTACAAACACCGCTTGCAGCGATGCCAGCAGCAGCCCCAGCACCAAGACCGATGCAGCCAAGACCGGTTGTAGCAGCTGTCCAGCAGGCAGAAGTATCAACGCAATCGCCTGCACCGCAGCCAACGCCCACCCCAACACAGACTACACAGGAACAGATTCAACCTGTTTCCCAGTGGGCAGATATTTTGGAGGTATACCGGAGTGTGAATCCGGCAGTTTCCGGCAGCCTTGCGGAATCGGATGCCTATATTCGGGGCGGAACGCTCTTGATCGTTGCAAAGAATCCGTTTTTCCTGACCCTGCTGAAAAATCATGAAAATGCCCGTTCGCTCGGCGATACGGTACGGCAGATTTTAGGGCAGGAATATAAAATCCTTGCAAAGTGCAGTAATCCGGCACAGACGGAGGTTTCTCCGGTGCAGACACTGCTACAAAAAGCCAAAGACAGCAATCTTGAAACTGCTGTGGAATAAAAAATTTTTGATTTAAATTCATTCTTTAAGGAGATCTCAATCATGAAAGCAAGATTACCAAAGCAGAATATGGGCGGTGCCCAGAATATGAATGCAATGATTCGTCAGGCACAGAAGATGCAGGATGAAATCACCACCTTACAGGAAGACATCGAAAACAGAGAATTTTCTGCAACCTCTGGCGGCGGTGCAGTTTCTGTTGTTGTAACAGGGAAGAAGACCATCAAGTCCCTGACTATCAACAAGGAAGTGGTTGATCCGGAAGATGTAGAAATGTTGCAGGATCTGGTCATTAGTGCCATCAACGAAGCTGTAAACCAGGTAGAAAGCACAACAGAAACCGAAATGAGCAAGATTACAGGTGGCGTATCCCTGCCGGGTCTGTTTTAATCCATGGCAGACAGCAATGCACTGCCCATGGTGCTGTTGGCAGAACAGTTTGCAAAGTTGCCGGGAATCGGCATGAAATCTGCCCAGCGTCTGGCGTATTATCTGATTTCCAGACCGGAAGAAGAAGTACAGGCATTTGCAGATGCAATGGTTCACGCCAAAAAAGCGATTCACTATTGCAGCTGCTGCCAAAACCTCACTGACCAAGCAGTCTGTCCGATTTGCAGCGATGATACCAGAGATCATGGAATCATCTGTGTGGTGGAAGCACCGAAAGACGTTGCTGCTTTCGAGCGTACCAACGAATATCATGGCGTTTACCACGTTTTGCACGGGCTGATTTCTCCGCTGACCGGTGTCATGCCGGAACAGCTGAAGATTCGGGAACTGTTGGCACGGTTACAGAGCGGAACGGTTCGAGAAGTCATTATGGCAACGAATCCCACTGTGGAGGGCGACGCCACAGCGATGTATCTCGCACAGCTGCTCAAGCCGATGCAGATAAAAGTTTCCCGTTTGGCATTTGGGTTGCCGGTCGGCGGCGTGGTGGAATATGCCGATGAAGTCACGCTTTATAAGGCACTGGAAAACAGAAGCGAAATGTAACAAAAAACATCCCTGTCAAGCGGCAGGGGTGTTTTCTTTTGGAAAAGGAGGATGCTGTCTATGAATTCCTGCGAACAGATTCGCACTGCAATGATGGCATATGATTGGATTGGATTTGATTTATTTGATACCCTGTTGCTGCGTCCATTTTTGCAGCCGGACGACCTGTTCTGTCAGATGGAACAGGAATTGCAAGTGCCAGATTTTGCAGCACTGCGGAGTCAGACGGAAAATCAGCTGCGGCAGGGCAGAAAACGGGAACTGACCTTTCTCGAAATCTATCAGGCAATCCAGCAGAAAACGGGTGTTTCTGATGCCGTGATACAGCAGTGGATGGATTTGGAACTGGAACTGGAATGGCGGTACTGCTATCCGAGAGAGAGCGGACTTTCCCTGTATTGTGCGGCGAAAGAAGCCGGAAAACACATCGCCATTGTAACAGATATGTATCTGCCGACCGACCAGATTGTGCGAATGCTGCAAAAAGTCGGAGCAGGCGACTATGATTTGTTGCTGCTGTCCTCTGAATTGGGATATAGCAAGGCGAACGGCGGAATTTATCGACAGTTGAAACGCATGGAAATCCCACCAAAGCAATTTTTGCAGATTGGGGATAATCGCATTGCAGACGTGGAAAACCCTCGCTGTCTGGGCTTGCAGGGAATGTGGCTGCCAGCAGCCAGAGCTGTGTTCCAGCACTACGGACGATTGTATCCAGCGATTCAGGCAGAACAGCCTTCTCTTGCAGAGCGTTGCAGCGTTGCCTTGGCAGTGAATACCTATTTTGACGACCCATTTCGGATGATGCGGCGAGAATGCGACTGGAACGCAGACCCCTATTTCATGGGCTTGCTGTTGCCGAATGCAGAGCATCTGCCGGAAGTTGTTACGCAGGATTTCATGTTTCAGCGTGGACAGGAACGTGCTATGCAGCTGGCAACCCACTTTTTCGAGCATCCGCTTCCAGCGGCACAGGGGGCAATTGAAATGCTCTGTCACCATGCAGCAGAGGCAGACCGAGCAGCATTTCCAAAAGATGATGCATGGGCGGCAGTTTGTACCCCTTGTGGATTTTCCACCCTGCCAGAGCCGAAAAAGCCGGCAAAGTGGAAAACTCATCTACGATTGTTGCGGCAATTTCTTTCAACTTGTAGAGCGTAAAAAAATCCGCACGTGTTGTGAAACCCGTGCGGATTTTATAGTATTTGCAAAATCGCCTTATGGAATAGTGGTTGTGGTTGTTTCTGTTTGAATGGTAGATTCCCCTGTAGTGGTCTGTTTGGGAGCATACCAAGCCTGATATTCTGAAAGGGTCAAAACCAAATCGGAATTATAAGCATCAATCATCTGTTGTTTCGTGGTATAACCAGCAGCGTCGTCCATTAGATATTCGCCATACCACAGCCCAAAGAACGACCAGACTGCTTGATCTCGCCGAATGGCGGTCAAGTCTGGAATGGTGCTGCATTCGCTGAGGGCAACCATCTTATTTTTTGCAATCTTCTGTAAAGCAAAAAATTGTTCGTAACGGCTACCATATGCTTCGTCAGCATCCACATAAATATCCGCAGCAGCAATATCATATTCTGTGTCGGGGACGAGATATTCTGCACTCTGCCCGTTCCAAATCCAAATCAGGTTGTGCAACTGGTGATAGTCTACCATACGGGTATACATGAGATGCCACAGCCATTGATAGGCTTCGCTGCCAGATGCACCCCACCAGAACCAGCCGTTGCTTGCTTCCTGTAGCGGTCGCCAGAGGACGGGAACACCAGCTTCCTGCAATTCTTTCAACGCTTCTGCGGCAGCATCAATATCTTCAATCAGGGCAATGCATTCCGCTGAAATCGTGCCATCTTTGCGGAGTTGTTGCAGTTCATAGCGGTTCAAGTGGGCAATGTCTGCATCCGTCACAGCGTTTGCAAGGGAGAAGTCTGTTTCATCTTTGTAAACGGATGCTGTTCCGATGGGGGCATTCCAATGCCACATTAAGCCAACGATACCGCCACGTTCTGCCCATTCTAAACTAGAATCAATGGCATCTGCCTCTTCCGGAGAGCCGCCGTTGCCAGAATATCCGTATAGGTCTGCGAATCGAATCAACGGCAATTGTCCGGTAATCTGATAAATCTGAGTGAGTTCGGTATTTTCCGCACTGGAAACATACTGTCCGGAAATCATTGTCTTTCCGTATTGCTCCACGAGAAATTGCATCAGATTTTTCGTTTCTTCGGTTGCATTCGGGTCACAGAGTTCGGAGGAAATCGAAACGCTGTCCTGTTTCTCTGCATTTTTCAGCAGAATGCAGTCAATGAGTGCATCGCCACTTTCCTGCTGAATGGTAATGGTGCGAGTTCCAGCCTCCAGATAAACGCCCTGTACCGTTGCCTGTACAAATTTTCCCGTTCCGGGAATCGTGAGGAGATTATACGGCGTTCCCTCTACGGTCATCAGACAAGTTGCATCGGCATCCGCCGCCATCACAACGGAAATATCATAGTGCTGTGAGGATGGAACAGAAGCCTGAAATAATAATGTGTTTTGTAAATCGCCGGAAAGTCCGGCAACATAGCCGCTTCCGGTGTATCCGCTGCGTTCATTTTCCACGGTGAACAGCGTGGATAATTTGCAGTCTTCCGCCTGTACCCGTACTTCTGCCGTCATTTCCATGATGGCAGGTGCGGAAACGGTTTCCTGCGGATAGGATGGACCTTGAATCGTCGTGGTTGTCATCGTTTCCGGAGCGGATTCGGTTGGCGGTTCTGTTGTTTCTGTAGTAGAAAGAGGAACAGACTGCGGTACACGGGGATATTGCTGTACCGTCTGACAGCCCGTCATGACAAAAAAGCAGAGCATCGACAGAATGATGCTGCCTATTCGTTTCATGCAACTTCCTCCTTTCTGAAATTGCAATTTATACCCGTACGGTGTAAGTGTGTCCGGCAATGGTTTCGAACTGAATGGTTTCTCCGTCTTGCAGGGCTTCTACTGGTTTCTGTTCGCAAGTGACGCTGGCAACGGCATTGCACCGCAGCCGGCATGGATTTCCGTTCAGCGAGAGAATCGCAGCAGTGGTTAGCTTGCCATTTTCCCACTGCATACCCACTTCAAAGCCACCTCTTGCACGCAGTCCGCTAACGCTGCCTGTTGTCCATTCCGGCGGCAGTGCTGGGAGCAAGTTCAGTTCATCGGCATGGCTTTGCAGCAAGCATTCTGCAATTGCAGCCAATCCGCCGAAGTTTCCGTCAATCTGGAACGGCGGGTGAGAATCCAACAAATTCGGATTGGTTGACCAAGTCAACAGCTGCTGTAAGTTTTCATATGCCATTCTGCCATCGAGCAATCGTGCCCACATGTTTATAATCCATGCACGACTCCAGCCAGTGTGATTCCGGTTTCCGTGAATCAGGCGGCGAATTAAAGTTGCCCGTGCTGCCTTGCTGAGTTGTGGAGTTTGATGTGGGTCAATCAAGTGTGCCGGATATAGGGCAAACAGCTGTGAAATATGGCGGTGTCCAATGTCAACTTCTGCATAGTCCTCCGACCATTCCTGAATTTGTCCATACTTTCCGATTTTAATCTTCGGCAGCTTCTTCAGCAGGTCTGACAATTCCTGTGCAAAGGCTTCATCTCGCTGTAAAATCCGGCTGCTTTCGATGACATCTTGAAACAGAACGGTGATGATTTCAGAGTCCATAGCTGCCCCCATGCAAAGACTGCCAGTTTCTCCGGATTTTGTCCGATAGGTGTTTTCCGGTGAAACAGACGGGCAGGTTACTAATTCGCCCTTTTCGTTTTCCATGAGATAATCCACGAAGAACAGGGCTGCTTCTCGCATCAAATCATAGTGAGCAGATAAGAAATCACGGTCTTGTGTGAAGAGATAGTGTTCAAAAATGTGCAGGCAGAGCCATGCTGCACCAGTCGGCCAAATTGTTGCAGGCTTGCACAAATCCTGCGGAGCGGTATCGCCCCAAATATCTGTACTGTGATGGCAGACAAAGCCACGGCAGTGGTACATTTCCTTTGCAGTTTTCCGTCCCGGGTCTTGCATCCGTGCAATCAAATCAAACAATGGCAAATGGCATTCTGACAAGTTGCAGACTTCTGCCGGCCAGTAGTTCATCTGTGTGTTGACATTGACCGTGTAACGGCTGCCCCATGCTGGGTGCATATCTTCATTCCAAATGCCCTGCATGTTCAGCGGCTGCGAACCTGGACGACTTCCGGCAATCATCAGGTATCTGCCGTAGTTGAAATAGAGCACAGCAAGATGTCCGTCATGGATTTGCAGCTTGCATTCCTTATGGTCACCCTCATCGCCCCGTAACCGCTGTAAGCGTTCATCTGTCGGCAACGTGCTGTTGCCCTCGCTGTTGTCTGGCAAGTTCAAGCGTACCCGCCGGAATAATTTCTGATAGTCGCTCAAATGGCGATAGAGCAGCTCTTCATAGGTGCAGTCCTGTGCATAAGCAACGTCCATACGGGCAGCTTCTTCATAGTCGTCCCCGTGATAGAAACTGGTTGCTACAGAGAGCAGCAGGGTGACTTCATCTGCGTTTTCAATGACCAGTTGACCGCCCAGTGTTCGCATTGTGCCGCCGGTCTGCTTGCCCGTCAAGGCTGCTGCAAAGCCAATGCCATGCTTTCCGCCTGTACCGCCAGTGTAGAGGATGGTATTTGGTGCACATGGACGGCAGTCGTCATAATCGTCCTCTCTGCCGTCAATTCCAACGGACAGCGAAATACAGCCCTTTTGGTCGGCAGCGATGTGCAATACCATAATCTGGTCTGGATAGGAAACGAACAGTTCCCGAATATAATTGACCTCATTCACATTAAACTGTACAGCTGCCAGTGCCTGTTCCAAATCCAAGCTGCGGCAATATTGACGGGTTTTTCCCTGTATCTTCTGGTGAATTTCCAAGTTACCCAGTGGCATATAGTGCCGTGCATTGGGTGTTACACCCTGCATTTTTTTAAAGGCAATTTTTTCTGCTGCTTGAATGTGTTCTTCTGCGAGGAGTTTGCGGATTTCCAAAAGGCCTTCATAGGCATCTGGGTTGTTGCGTTCTCGTTTTCCGCCTGACCAGACGGAATCTTCATTGAGTTTGATGACTTCGTGTTCTGGATCGCCGAACAGCATGCCCCCGATTCTGCCGTTTCCGACTGGCAGTGCATGATCAAAATCTGTCGCTGGGCTGCGATACCAAAGTGTGGTTTGTGAATCCATGTTTCATATCCTCCGTTTCCTCGTTTTCCATATAAGAATGCGGGCATTTCTGCCCAATATCCTATCTATTATACCATAACCACCCACAAAAAGCAATTGGTTCTTTCAAAATCAACCAATAAAATTTAGTTTCCTGTTTTTGACAGATGCGTTATGCTCTATTCTTCTTTTTCGGGGTTTCTTGTCTATTTTCTTGACATTGTGAAAAAAATATGGTACAATAAATCAAAATCCGGGGGATTGGATTGCAAAAAATTTTGAGATTGAGAGATGATTGCTGTTGAAACGATACGCAACCCGAAAAAAAAACTCTGCACGAAAATACATCTTGATGGCTGCCGATATTGGTATTCTTTTTTTGTGCATTGTCTTAACGGTATTTGTGTTCTTCCTGCTGGAACGACCAGTGATGCAGATGAATCACCTGTTGCCGTATTTCGCCATCAACATCCTGCTTTCCTTTTTAACCTTAACGGTTAGCGGTGCATATGATGTCTTTTGGCGATACTTTAATATGCGGGACTATATCACTTGCTCGCTTGGCGTTGTCATCGGGCAAGTGCTCAGCAGTCTTGTGGTGTTATTGCTGCGTTGGCATGTTCCATGTGGGTTCTTGATTTTAAATGCAGTTCTTGCTGTTGGTGGAATTGTGGCGTTTCGGTTGATGTTCCGCCGCACTTTTTTGATTCTGACAGATGCTGGACGGGTGGAATCTCGAAAGCGGCTGTTAATTGTTGGTGCAGGCAGTGGATGCGAATTGATTTTGAAAGAAATTCAGCGTTCTTGTTTAGACCCCGAAAAAACGCCGCCGATTCCCTACGACCCCATCTGTATTGTCGATGATGACCCCTTAAAACGCAACGCAACGGTAATGGGCGTTCGGGTTGCCGGAACGACAGAGGATATTAAACCGCTCTGTGACAAGCTGAAAATTGACATGATTCTATTTGCAATTCCGTCTTGTGATGAAGAAAACCGCAGACGCATTCTTGACCTCTGTTCGCATGCTGGGCGACCAGTGAAAATTATGCCACACCTGAGCCAGATTTTGTTTCAAAAAGACATCATCCCACAGATTCAAGATGTTCGCATTGAAGACTTGCTGGGCAGAGAGCCTGCAAAATTTGACCGAGAAAAGGTTGCAGGATTTTTGAAGAATAAAGTCTGCATGATTACAGGCGGCGGCGGTTCGATCGGGTCGGAAATTGTCCGGCAGATTATGACCTATCACCCGAAACAAGTCATTATTGTAGATATTTATGAAAACAATGCTTATGATATTCAGCAGGAATTGTTTCTGACCTATGGTTCAAAAATTCCACTGTTCGTGGAAATTGCCTCTGTTCGGGATCATGCAAAACTGATTACCCTGTTTGAAAAATATCATCCGCAGATCGTCTTTCATGCAGCAGCCCACAAACATGTGCCGCTGATGGAAAGCTGTCCGGAAGAAGCAGTAAAGAATAACATTGTTGGCACATTCTATCTGGCAACACTGGCAGCTACATTCCAATGTGAAAAATTCATCATGATTTCCACCGATAAGGCGGTACACCCTGTCAATGTCATGGGGGCAACAAAACGCTGCTGTGAAATGATTATTCAGTATATGTCTCAGCATTCCACCAATACAGAATTTATTACGACTCGATTCGGGAATGTGCTTGGTTCAAACGGCTCTGTCATTCCGCTGTTCCGGAAACAGCTGGAAAGTGGAAAGCCACTGACCGTTACGCACCCAAAAATGATTCGGTATTTCATGACCATTCCAGAGGCAGTATCTTTGGTGCTGCATGCCAGTGCAATGGCACATGGCGGTGAAATTTTCGTGCTGGATATGGGTGCACCTGTTCGCATTTTAACGCTGGCAGAAAATTTGATTGCTGCCTATGGAAAACGCCCTTATTTTGATGTAAAAATCCGATTTATTGGGCTGCGTCCTGGCGAAAAAATGGAAGAAGAACTGATGACAGAGCAGGAAAACAAGCAGCAAAAGACCTTACAGGAAACCGAAAACAGTCAAATCTTTATCGGGAAACAAATTGCATTCGATGATAGCAACTTTATTTCACGCCTTTATAAGATTGAACAGGCTGCCTTGCGAAATGACCGGGAAGAAACGTTACAGCTGCTCAAAGAGTTAGTTCCGGATTTCCATCATGAAGATGCCAATTCATTCACTGCAAAATAAGGAAAGGAGCGGTTTTCTTTGCACAATTTTTACCGCCGTTATGGAAAGCGGTTGCTGGATATCATCCTTGGCATTCTTGGATGTATACCAGCCTGTCCCGTGATGCTGATTGTCATCATTGCGATGTTTTTTTTCGACCGAGGAACGATTTTTTTCGTACAGGAGCGTGCCGGAAAACGAGATGCCAACGGCAACCCGACCACATTCCGCATGCATAAATTCCGCACCATGAAAATGAATACACCACACGATGTTCCGACCGACCAATTTGAACATGCCGACCAGTATATTACACCGCTGGGAAAATTCCTGCGGAAATCCAGTCTGGATGAATTGCCGCAGATTTTTGACATTTTGCGGGGAGATATGTCTTTCGTTGGCCCACGTCCAGCACTGCCGAATCAAACCAGACTGCTGGAACTGCGGCATGAAAACGGTTCTGACCAGCTGAAACCCGGATTATTCGGTTTAGCACAGAAAAATGGACGGGATCAGCTGTTGGAAACGGAAAAGGCTGCTTATGATGGCGAGTATGCAGAAAAGCTTTCTTTCTGGATGGACTGCAAATCATTTTTTGGCTGTATCTTTAATTCTGTTCTACAAAAGAATATTGTAGAGGGAAAGCAATCACATTCCACCAAAAAATAAAATAAATAACAGCGGACACGTTTTCTGAAAATCTGAAGCGTGTCCGTTGTTTTTTTATATGAGCTTATCTCGACAGCTGCGGAAATACTTCCATCAAAGACAGGTGATATTGTTCTGCTAACTTCTTGCAAGCTTGCTGAGAATCGGTATCCAATAGGGCACTTGGATGATGTGCATCACAGCCAGCAATACTTGGTTAATATAGTGCTTTAATTCTGTTGCATCGTCTAAAAAATAATAAAAACAGCGGACACATTTTCTGAAAATCTGGGGCGTGTCCGTTATTTTTATGTAAGCTTATCTTGACAGCTGCGGAAACACTTCCACCAAGGGCAAGTGATATTGTTCTGCCAACTTCTTGCAGGCTTGCTGAGAATCCGTATCCAATAGGGCACTTGGATGATGTGCATCACAGCCAATAATCGCAGTATTTCCGACAGATTCCGCAATCTTTAGAAAGGCAGGGTTTGGGTACTGCCGATGGTCTGCAAGTCCTAGCTGATTGATTTCAATCGGAATTTGCTTTTCTTTCAGGTAAACACAGAGTCGCCGAAATTCCTGTTCATAGAGGGCAGGGTCGCCGATGAAGTGAAATAAATCCGGATGGGCAAGATAGAGATAATTTCCGGTTTCCATGCCAGCGATGACTTGGTCAACATAGTGTTTCAGCTCTGCTGCATCGTCTGTCGGTCTTCCGGTATAAATGCCACGCTGTTCCGGATAAAGAAAATGTTCGCCGAGAATTTGATAGTCAATCGGATAATCCTGTAAAAACTTCTGCTGTTCCGGTAGCATTTCCGGAACATATTCCGATTCCAGACCGATATAAATTGTAATATCTGCGGCATATTCTTTTTTCAGTGCAGTCAAGGAAGTCACATAGCCGTCCAATTCATTGGGGGTCATGCGGATGGGGGAAACATAGCCGTCTGAAAAAATCCATGGGCAGTGGTCGGAAAAGCCCAGAACTTGAAAGCCGTTTTGAATGGCAGCTTCTACATAGGCTTTGTCCTCGCCGGTTGCGTGGTGACAGCGTGCAGTGTGGGTGTGATAATTGGCAAACATAAAAAGACCTCCTGTTTGTTGCAATGGGTTGTAGTTGCTTATTCGCTTTCCCGTTCTTGAATTGCCTGTTGGTATAAGTCTTGCTTGCGGTATCCGGTTTCCGCTGCAACTGCCTTGCAGGCATCTGTCAGCCGTTCACCCTGTGCAACCCGTTCTTGTACCTGTTGCAGAGCATCTTCCATGGAAAGCATGGTTGTTTCAGTGGATTCCGGCATACCTGCAACGATCAAAACAAATTCGCCTTTGGGTGGCTGCTGTTCATAGCGATGCAGAGCCTCTGCGAGGGTTGTTTTCCAGACTTCTTCGTGTAGTTTCGTCAGTTCCCGACAGATGGAAACGGGGCGTTCTCCGCCAAAACAAGCGACCAAATCCGTCAGTGTTCGCAGTAATTTGTGTGGAGCTTCGTAGAAAATCATGGTACGGTGTTCGGTTTGCAGGGAATGCAAGTGTTCCATTCGCTGTTTTTTGGTGACGGACAAGAATCCCTCGAAGGTAAACCGTCCGGTTTCCTGTCCGGAAATTGCCAGAGCTGTAATTGCTGCACTGGGTCCCGGAACAGCAGTGACGGGAATGCCTTGTTCTTTGCAGTATCGTACTAAAATTTCGCCTGGGTCAGAAATGCAAGGCATGCCGGCATCGGTAACAATGCCGCAGGTTTCTCCGGCAGCAATTCGCTGTAATAGTTGTTGGGTGACGAGTTGCCCGCTGTGGTCATGATAGCTGACCATCGGGGTGTGAATGTCATAGTGGCTGAGCAGTTTTCGAGTGACACGGGTGTCCTCTGCTGCAATGAAATCGACCTCTTGCAACATTCGCAGCTGCCGCAAGGTCATGTCTTCAAGATTTCCGATGGGTGTTCCAATTACATATAATGTGCCGCTCATGGCTGCACCTCCTGTTCTTCTGGTAAGCGGTAGAGATTCCGGACAGCTTCGGAATCTGTTTCCCCGTCCCGAATATAAAATTGCGGAAGGACGTTTAAGAATGGCTTTCCACCTTTTCTGCCCTCCAGCAGAAACAGCCACGGGGCAGTATCTGGATTTTTAGAAACGAACTGTAATCGTTTTGGTTCGATGTGAAATTGCTGCATTGCAGCAATGCAATCCGCCAGCCGTTCCGAGCGGTTGCAGATACAGAGCCGTCCGCCGAATTTTAATAACCGACTGGCAGCCTGACAGACATCTGCAATGTTGCAGAGAATTTCGTGTCGTGCAATTTTTTGTGCGGTCAGCTGGCTTTCCATGCCGGCTTGATAGGCTTTGTATGGGGGATTACAGGTGACTAAATCGCAGCGTTCCAAGGGAGCATCCTGCCAGAGTTGTTTAAGGTCGGCACAGACGGGGGTCACACAGTCTTGCACGCCGCATTCTGCAATTGCCTGTGAGAATTGGTCAATGGCATCGGCTTGAATATCCACACCCCAAGTATGTTTTGGGGGATTTTTTCGTTGCAGAATCATGGGGATAATTCCGCAGCCTGTACCGAGGTCACAGACAAGGTCTTTTTTTCGCCAGTTGGAGAAGTTGGCAAGTAAAAAGGCATCTGTTCCAAAGCGGTGGTTTTCGCTGACATAGACGTGCATTTGTCCGGTCAGCGGTTCTTTGCGGTAGCTGGACATGGTCTGCTCCTTTCTGATAAAGTGATAAATTTTTCAGTACTATCTGTAAACGAGCCGCAGGCAAATAAAAGTTTTTTGATCCAACAATTTTTCAAAAATGTTGGCGAGGTTCAGGGCGAGTAGCCCTGATCGCTGCCCGCAGGCAGCGAAATTCCTGTGCCATGCTTTTGGCACACGGAGGGGGTGGTGAGAAAAGCGAGAGCTTTTCGAGGCGGGGCGAACAAGACCGCCCCGCCTTGTGAACCGGAGCAGTAAACAAGTATTTTGTAACTGTTCCGGTGGAACAGTTACAACGAAATATTTTTCTGGAAAACGCTGTACTATTCTAAAAAGTTTTTCGATGCAGCAGATTGTTTTCCCTAAGATGCAAATTGTCCCCTTAAAATTATAGCGGAATCCGTCCGCTCTGAATCTCTGCCAGCAATTTCTGTAAATCCTTTACAGAAACGGTTGCCCGTGCTTGTATCGTATTCCAATCCATTTCCGATAGCGTTGGCTCATAAACGCCAACCGTGAAAAATCCATCTGTCGCAGCGGTTTCTATGGCGTGTACAGCATCTTCTACAACAACCGTTTGCCGTTTGCCACAGCCCATCCGACTGGCAGCCTGCCGGTAAATCGTTGGCTGAGATTTTCCAACGCCAACTTCCTGTTCTGTGATCAAAAACGCAATCCGCTCCCAGACTTGCAGCCGCTTTAAAGCAGCTTCTGCTAAATCTGGATAGGTTGCCGTTGCAACACAATAAGGGACGTTTCGAGCATCCAGCCAGTCCAATAGCGGGAAAACGCCCGATTTCAGTTGCAGTGTGTTCCGGTAAGCATCCGCTGCCATGGATTGTACCAGTGCAATGAATTCTTCCGGCTCGCAGGGCAGTTGAAAGCGGTCAATGAAATATTGAGCAGATTGTTGAATGGTCATCTTTTTCACTTGTTCGGTTAAATCGTCCGGTGCAGTTTTGCCGTAGTGGTTCAGTAAGTTGCGGTCAATCTGTGACCAGACATTCATAGAATCCAGCAGTGTGCCGTCCAAGTCAAAAATCACACAGCCGAGGGTGTGGTGTTCCATGGGAAGAATGCTCCTTTCTGATTCTGATACAAAAAACCGCACGTTTTTTGTGCGTGCGGCGGTTTGCGGGTGTTAGTGAATCCCAACACGTTTATCCTGAAAATCTGCCAGCCGTGCATGATAGGCAGCAATGGTTTCTTTTTCAAATGCAAGCGGTACGGATTCCCCGGTAATTTGCTGTAACAGCTGTTTGGTGAAATAGGGATTTAAAATCAGCAGCGGCCCTAGTAAATAAGTGCCATAGAAGTGATTTTTCTGAATGCCATCAATTCGTGCAGTTTCACACATTGGTGTGCCTTTGGTCACCTGAATAAAAGGCACTTCTGTTGCCCCGAGCGTGGAACGGGTAAACTGTGCCCGAAATCCTACCATTTGCAGTTCGTTGTAAGTGCCAAGCACCAGACTGTAAAAACGGTGCATCATGTCCCGTGTGGTGGTCAGGTCGAGCAATCCAAGCCCTGTTGTAACACCCGATTGTGCATCGGTGATTTGCTTTCCAAAGACTTCCATGGCATTTCCCGTTGCTAGGAATGTCACGCCGTTTGCAATGCATTCGGCAATGCGTTCCCGATAGGGGGCAAGTTTGGAAATTACGGTGCACTGTGTGTGCTCGGACATTGGCCCTAGATAAATCATAGAAACAGGATGGTGAACGAAATAGGGTTCATCATTCAGAGCAGTTTCAATAAACGTTGCCTGTGGCAGGCATAATTTTAAGTATCGCAAGTTTCCGGTATCGCCGAACAAATTGCAGACTTCCGGATATAACGCTTCAATTACACAGGTATTCATACGGCAGCATCCTCCTGAAGTTGTTTTTTAATCTGGGAGAGGGATTCTGTATTGTACAGGTCGTATAGAATCATCAGTTTGTCAAATTTGTCCCACTGAAGATGCTGAACCGTTTCTGTTTCGCTGGCACAGCAGACAATCCGGCTGCGGTCAATGCCGGCAATCAACAGGCGTACCAGATAATCCGTTGCTCGTTTTCCGCCAACAATGATTTGGACAACATCATCTTGCTTTAAAAATTCGAAGTCGGTTTCATAAATCCAAGCGATGTTTTCAGAGGTGCGGCGGCGGTCATAGAAGTCTTCCAGAATGAGAATGACTGCTTTTTTGCCGGGTTCTTTCCGGACAAAGTCACACGCTGCGGAGCAGGCAATGGGATTTTGTCCTTTGGCAAGCGTAATATAAACGGGTTTTCCGTGAGAAGTTAAGGTATCATAACGGGATTTTACAATCTCGCTGCCCTTCAGGCAATCTGCAACTTGTTGCTGTGAAATGCCATAGGTTCGCAAAAAGGCAATGACTGCGGCGGAGTTGTAAATATCAGTAATCCGGTCGTTTGGAATCGGATAGATTTCTGTTGTGTCGTGGTGCTGAATGGTGGCAGTGCAGTTTTCGACTTTTGTCACCTGAAAATCTGCTTTTGCGTTGCAGAAGCCACAGTTCGGGCAAGTTGCCTGTCCGATGTGATTATAGTGCCGGAAAGAAAATTGCAGCCGTGTTCCGCAGTTCGGGCAGTTGACAATATCGCTGACCAAACTGTCATTGGTTGGGACTTCTCCGTCCAGCAGGGCAACGCCGAAATAAATATGTTTGTTTTCCGGAACGAGTTGACTGCTGACCAAATCATCTGCATTGGAAATGACCACTGTTTTTTCGGGAATGTTGCGGTTCAGGAAGTCGAAGATAAATTCCACGTGAGCATTTCGCTTCATGGAATCTCGCTGCAAGTTGGTGCATACCAGATAATCCGGCTTTACGTATGGCAAGATTCGCTGGGCACTGCGTTCATCCATTTCAAGCAGTAGCGTGTCAGCGGTCAGCGTGCCGTTTAGCTTGGAGTTCGCCAGCAGCAAGGAGGCAATCCCCGTATCGACATTTCCGCCGAAAGCATTGGTAATGATGTCGTTTCCGCACTTTTTCAGCACGTTGCCAATCAGATTGGTTACAGTCGTTTTGCCGTTCGTACCCGTGACCACAATGACATGTTTGGGCATCTGAAAGTTTGCCAGCAATGAGGGGCAAAGCTGCAAGGCAACTTCCCCGGGGAGGTTGGTTGCGTTGCGTTTCATCAAATGCATTCCGTGAATCATGGCTTTTCCGATGAGGGCAGCGACATAGTAAGAAATGCGTTTTTTCATGTGTTCCAATTCCCACTTTCTTGATTTCTTTTTTATCTGTCTGAAAAGACAAGAGGGAGTATTTTCTTGTCTTTTCTCTGCTATTTTAACATACTGTCCTGTTTTTGTCAACGGATTTCAAGGGTTTTCCTATCATGTACATTATCGCCCCGCTCTTGCAAGCGTTGGGTTCTTGTAGTCATAGAAAACATTATATTTCCGCTCGTTGTGTGTCCGAACACTAATGACCATGCCGATGGCGATATACATACTCAGAGTAGACGTGCCGCCAGCACTCAAAAACGGCAGTGGAACACCGATTACTGGCATGACTTTCAGAACCATGCCAATATTCATAAAGCAGTGGGTGAAAATCATTGAGGACACGCCAATACACAAAAACATGCCCTGTCGGTCATTTGCACGCAGTCCATTTGCCAGCGTTTGCAGGCAGAGAAAGACCATTATTAATACCACTGCCATTGCTCCAACAAAGCCCAGTGTTTGCCCGATATAGGAGAAAATAAAGTCGTTGTGCATTTCTGGAACAGAAATATACGAATCGCCGTCAAACAGCCCGACACCGAATAGTTTTCCGGATGCCAGAGCAGAAAGTCCCAAATCTTGTTGATATTCCAGTCCTTCGGGATCTGTGCCCGGATGCAGCAGGACTAAAATTCTGTTTTTGTGCAGACTGCCCAGCACGAAATTCCATGCCACCACCAAAGCCGCCGGAACGGCAATCATACCAGCAAGCACATATTTCCATGAGATGTGAGCAATCAGCATCATTGCTGCAAAGATAAAAGCAAATACAACTGCTGTACCATAGTCGCCCTGTAGGAATACCAGCCCTATCGGCATACAGCCGTGCAGAATTAGCAACAGCATATGCAAGGGGCGATTCATGTTTTCCTCATCTTTTGCTAAGTGAAGAGAGAACGTAAGAATAAAGGCAAGCTTTAAAATTTCAGATGGTTGTATTGTAATATTACCCAGTTGTAACCACGCTTGGTCGTCCGCTCCGGCTCTTCGATAGCCGAGGGATGTAAACGTCAGCAATACAAAAATCAGTGCAATGGGAGCGTAGACAAACCAGAGTCGGGCGATTTTGTGATAGTCAATTGCCGCCAGAACTAAGACGGAAAGTACACCAATACCAACCGCTACCAGCTGAATGATATAGTCATCATCATCAATTTCAGAAAGCGTGTGGTTGATATAGATGGAATAGAGCAGCACAACGCTGAGGGCTGAACAGAGCATGGCTGCAAACAGCAGGGGCTTGTCCAGCTTCTTCCAGTATTGTGCAACTGCCTGAAGAACCGTTTTCATGAAAACTCCTTTCTTTTGTCGGAACGATTCCTGCCGGATGTATCATCAGATGGGCGGGAGATATTTCCAGCTCAAGCTGCAATATTGAATCGCAGCTGCCATATGTCGCCGTAAAATGCAGGCACTGCCAGCGAGGTCGGCAATCGTTCTGCCGACTTTCAGCAGGCGGTCGTAAGAACGGGCACTCAGTCCCAGCCGGTCAAAGGCATCTTGCACCAGTCTTTCTGCGGTTTCTTCCATCGGGCAGTATTGCTGCAATTTTCCGGCTGGAATCTGTGCGTTGCAGAAAATAGAAGTGCCGGAAAAGCGTTTCTCCTGAATTTCCCGTGCAGCCTGTACCCGTTTCCGGATGTCAGCAGAAGTTTCGATGGGTTCTGTCGTTGTAAGGTCTTCATAGGAAACGGGGTCAACTTCCACTTGTAAATCGAATCGTTCCAGCAGTGGCCCAGAGATACGGGAGCGATAGCGTTGAATTGCCTGCGGTGAGCAGGAACAACGCCGTTTCGGGTGTCCGTAGTAGCCGCAAGGGCAAGGATTCATTGCACCGACCAGCATAAAGCGGCAAGGATAAGAAATCGTTCCGGCGGCACGGGTGATGGTGACAATGTGGTCTTCCAGAGGCTGCCGGAGAATGTCGAGGGTGTGTCGGTCAAACTCTGCCAACTCATCTAAAAAGAGTAAGCCATTATGAGCAAGGGAAATTTCTCCCGGATGGGGAACGGTTCCACCGCCAACCAACCCTACGCCGGAAATCGTGTGGTGCGGTGCTCGGAACGGGCGTTTTGTAATGAGTGGATGTTTGGGGTCTAACAGACCAGAGATAGAATAAATATTTGTGGTTTCAATGGATTCTTCCATAGTCATTTCCGGCAGGATGTACGGCATCCGTTTCGCAAGCATACTTTTTCCGCTGCCGGGTGCTCCGACCAACAGAACATTGTGTCCGCCAGCGGCGACAATTTCTAGGGCACGCTTTACGGTCTGCTGCCCCTTGACATCGGAAAAATCCAGCAGGTTTTCCGGAGCGTCCGGCTCTGTAAAGTCTGCCGGCTGAGCTGGAGAAAGCGGAGCATCGCCCTCCAAGTGGTCAATCAGTTCTCCAATGTTGTGCACGCCAAAGACCCGAACATCTTGAATCGTGGCAGCTTCTGCGGCATTGTCTGCCGGAACATAGAGTTCCTCCACACCCAGCGAACGGGCAAGAATGGTCATCGGTAAAACACCATTCACACTGCGGACTTCTCCGCTGAGGGAAACTTCTCCGATGAAAAATTTTCCCTGTGTGGAGCAGGAAAGCTGTCCCATGCTCTTCAAAACGCCAACCAAGATGGCGAGATCGTGCATTGTACCGCTTTTTTTGACATCTGCCGGAGCAAGGTTGACGACAATATGTTTTGGCGGAAGGGTAACGGAGATGGAATAGAGGGCTGCCCGAATGCGTTCCCGACTTTCTTTTACAGCTGCATCCGGCAAGCCGACAATATCGAAATGCGGCAAGCCTTTTTGAATATCTACTTCAACATCGACTGGGAAGGCATTCAGCCCGAATAGCCCCAGACTTTTGATGGTTGCAAACACAGTGTAGTTCCTCCTATCTGTATGCTTTTTCTTTTCAGTATACCATGTGACGAGAAAAAAGTAAATACAGAGAACGCAAAAATCACAGGAATGACATCGTGCGAAGCACAACTAAAAAGTTTTTCGGTGCAGCAGTTTTTCAAAAATGCTGCCGAGGTGTGGGCGAGCAGCCCACATTTGCGAAGCAAATAAAACTGTACGATGAAAAGAAACAAAAATCTAAGAGCAAATCGGAAGAATCGCAATTGCTTTTAAAATTAGAAGGTTGTAAATATGGGAAAAGGTTTCAGGGGCAATTGCGATTTCCAGGCAAGCTGGGGATGTGCCCCAGCCTTGCCGAACCAGATTGGGGAGGTTTTCCTAAGAGAATTGTTTTCAGTTACAAGCCGCAGGCAAATAAAAGTTTTTTGGTGCAGCAGTTTTTCAAAAATGCTGCCGAGGTGTGGGCGAGTAGCCCACATTTACGGAGCAAATGAAACTGCACAATCAAATGCAATTGGTATCCAAAGGGTGTCGCTTTTTTCCAAACCATGCAGAAAACCCCTTGCAATACCATTAAAAATCGTTTATAATAAATACAAGTTCTCTGCACAGAGAGAAATGAATATAGAAAGGAAGTGCTCCAATTATGGATGCAACTACATTTCCACTGCCCCTTGCCTATCATATTGTACTGTGTGTGCTGGGCTGTGTCTTTTTTTTGGCACAATTTATTCGCTTAAAGAAACCCTATCAGCTGATGATGGCAATTGCAATGCCAGCATCTCTGCTGATCTACATTCAGCCGGAAAGTCGGATATTATTCTATACGATTGGTCTTTTGGTTGCGTTGGATTTGCTGCTGGCACTGGTGATTAGTTTGATTCAGCGGTTTCGCCATCCGCAGGAAAAGAAATCCGACCAACAGCAGGAGGCAGAAGCAAAATGAAAAAGCTGGTGATTACGGACTGGAACACGCTTTCCATGACGGATGACCTTTCCACGGCCGCCCTGCAGGAACTGGCAGATGTGACAGCTTATCCGCTGACTGCTCCGGAAGAAGTCGCTGCTCGCATTGGCGATGCAGAACTGTTGCTCTGCAACAAAACACCCATCACCGCAGCGGTTTTGGATGCCTGCCCAAACTTGGAATATATCGGCGTAATGGCAACCGGATACAACAATATTGATTTGAAAGCCGCTGTTCAGCATGGAATTACCGTCTGCAATGCTGGCAGCTATTCCACAATGGCAGTTGCACAGCATACATTCGCCCTGATGCTGCATCATTTCAGCCGGATTGCTGCCTATGACCGTGCAGTGCGTGCAGGAGCTTGGGAGAAGTCGTTGCAGTTTTCTTGGTTTCCGTATCCGACCGCAGAACTGGCAGGAAAGACTTTGTGTGTGGTAGGATATGGCAGCATCGGGAAAGCTGTGGCAAAAATTGGGCAAGCTTTTGGAATGCAGGTAAAAATTACCACAAGAACAACTCCGTCAAATTGTCCATTTCCAGTGATTTCTATGGAAGAGGCATTTCAAACCGCTGATGTCCTGACGATTCACACGCCATTGACCCCAGAAACGCAGCATCTTGTCAATGCGGAACGGCTGGCAAGCATGAAACCGACTGCATTTCTTATCAATACGGCACGGGGCGGCATTGTAGACGAAACCGCATTGGCAGAAGCATTGCGAAGTGGTGTCATTGCCGGAGCGGCAGTTGATGTTCTGGACACTGAACCGATGTCCGATCAGACACCATTGCGACAGCTGCCAAACTGTACGATTACGCCGCACGTTGCATGGGCAGCCGTAGAAACAAGAAATCGTTTGTTGCAGATCGTGACGGAAAATGTCGCCGCTTATTTAAACGGCACACCGCAAAACGTAGTATCCTAAAAATGGAGTAGAAAAACATGATTGATTTTACAAAGAAAAAACGAATTGTCATTAAATTGGGGACTTCTACCCTGACCCACAAGACCGGCAAGCTGAACATTCGTCGGATGACCAATCTGGTACAGGTGTTGTCTGATTTACATAATGCCGGAAAGGAAATTTTGCTGGTTTCTTCCGGTGCAATTGGAATGGGTGTTGGCAAGCTGAACCTGCCGGAACGCCCGAAAGATACCCCCTCGAAACAGGCTGCTGCTGCGGTCGGACAGTGCGAGTTGATGCATATTTATGATGATATGTTTTCCAAGTATAGCATTACCGTTGCACAGATTCTGTTGACAAAAACCATCGTTCAGAATCCGGAACGTCGCCAGCATGTACAAAATACCATTGAACGGCTGCTGCAACTGGGTGTCATTCCGATTTTGAATGAAAACGATACCGTTGCGATTGATGAATTGGAACTGGAAATTGGCGAGAACGACTCGCTTTCCGCTGTAATTGCAACTGTTGCGGATGCGGATTTGCTGGTGATTCTGTCCGATATTGACGGACTGTTTTCTGCTGACCCACGGGTGCATCAGGATGCAGAAGTTGTTCCGCTGGTATCTGCCATTGATGATTCCATTTTGCAGATGGCAGGCGGAGCAGGCAGCACGTTGGGAACAGGCGGAATGGCAACCAAGCTGAACGCTGCCCAGATTGCAACGGAAAATGGCATTGATATGGTGATTATGAACGGAAAAAATCCGGACTTGCTCTATGATTTATTCGATAACAAACAGGTGGGAACGCTGTTCCTTGCCAAAAATGGAAAGGGTGTAACTGCATGAACTACGCACAGACATTGGGAGAACGGGCAAAGGTTGCTGCTCCGGCAATTGCAAACGCCAGCCCGAAGCTGAAGAATGAAGCATTGGCAGCGATTGCTGCGGCATTGCTGCAACAGACTGACCGAATTTTACAGGCAAATGCGGAAGATTTAGCGGCAGCTGTTCAGAATAACATGACAGAATCGCTGCAAGACCGCCTGCGACTGACACCAGCTCGGATGCAGGGCATGGCAGATGCCATTGAAAAGCTGATTGCAATGGACGACCCAGTTGGTGTAGTAGAAAGCGGTTCTGTTCGTCCGAATGGACTGCAAATTTTAAAGACGAGAGTGCCGCTCGGCATCATTGGAATTATTTTTGAATCCCGTCCGAATGTAACGGTTGACGCTGCAACACTCTGCCTGAAGGCCGGAAATGCAGTCATTTTGCGGGGTGGAAAAGAAGCGATTCATTCCAACACCTGTTTAATGAATGTCATGCGGGAAGCTGTGGAATCCGTTGGCTTGCCGGCAGATATCATGCAGCTGGTAGAAGATACCTCTCGACAGACTGCCAGCGATATGATGCAGCTGAATGGCTATCTGGATGTTCTGATTCCAAGAGGTGGAGCAGGCTTGATTCAGGCAGTTGTCAAGCAGGCAACTGTTCCAGTCATTGAAACGGGTGTCGGAAATTGTCACGTCTATGTAGATTCCTGTTTGGATGGCGATGCAGATTATGAAATGGCTGTTCGGATTATTGACAATGCCAAGACGCAGCGTCCATCTGTTTGCAATGCAATTGAAGGTTTGCTGGTGCATGAAGCAGTTGCAGAAAAATTGCTGCCGATGGTACAGAAAGCACTTACGGTGCATAATGTGACGATTTACGGTTGTGAAAAGACTCGTGCGATTTTGGGGGACAGTGTTCTGCCAGCAACAGAAACAGAATATGCAACAGAATTTTTGGATTATAAAATTTCGGTCAAAGTTGTTTCTGATTTGGAGGAAGCCCTTGCTCATATTGCAAAGTACGGCACAAAGCATTCGGAATGCATTGTCACCAGAAGTTTGAACGCTGCAAAGAAGTTCCAGCAGCAGGTTGATGCAGCAGCCGTTTATGTGAATGCATCGACACGGTTCACAGATGGCGGTGAATTTGGCTATGGTGCGGAAATCGGCATTTCCACCCAGAAGCTGCACGCAAGAGGTCCGATGGGATTGCATGAATTGACCACAGTCAAGTATCTGATTAACGGAGACGGGCAGATTCGATAAAGCGAAGCACAGTTGAACAAGACGGCTAGAGGGAGCAGGAAGAATGGGCTTAGATATCTATGCAGGAACGCTGACACGATATTATACGCAAAACTGGAAAACAGCCGTGCAGCAGTTTGGTGAAGCACATGGTATACCGGTTCAGATTATCCGTGCAAATCCGGAGGAACATCCGGCAGGTGAAGCGGAAGTGCTGGAACGAGTGACCGAATGGCGGAAGCACATTCTAAATGGACTTGGTATTACTGAGCCACCGCTCTGGAACGAAGATGCCAACCAAACGCCGTATTATACCGACAAGCCGGATTGGGATGGTATCACTGCTTTGCAGCTGTTTGTGCTGGCAAAGATGTTTGGTGAACCAGTTCCGGAAACGATTTCCAAAAATGCAGATCTTACAGAATTTCCGCTCTATCAGGCACGTCAAGCATATTTAAAGCAACACAATGAACCAGTTTCAATTTTAGAAGGTTGTGGCTGGTGGGTTCCGTTGGATGAACCAGCGATTTTTTCCTATGTGCTGCCGAATTTTGAAGAGGGATTGCTTGCAACAGTCGGCACATTAAAGAGAGAATTGAATGCGATCAATGCACTTTCTTGGAACGCCACGCCAGAGAAAATTGCAAGCTGGCGAAACACAGAGGGCTATCCGTATGATGGAACAGTACAAATGAATGGTGATATTTCTATTCAAGAAAAGCATACTGTTTATGATACAGTTTCCCTTGCAAAATTTGCGTTCTCCATCCTCTGGGAGGCAGCAGACTTTGCTATGCAGCATGGCGTTGTTGTTTTATATGACTTTTGAGAAAAAGAAAAAGGTGCTGTCAGCTGGTTTCCCAGTTTGACAGCACCTTTTTTATGGAAATTTCCGAAACTTTCAAAGTTAAGATTAAGATTCTGAATCTTCTGCATTTGCATAAAATGCTTTGTGAATCAGACCTGCAAGAATTGCACCGACGAACGGAGCGAGAATGAACAGCCAAACCTGCTTGAGGGCATCGCCGCCAGCGAAAATTGCCGGAGCAAGGCTTCTTGCTGGGTTGACAGATGTTCCAGTCAGCGGAATGCCGATCAAATGCACAAATGTCAATGTAAGACCAATGACCAAACCAGCAATGGAAGCGGTTTTTTTCGTTCTGGTAACGCCCAGAATGGTCATGATGAACACAAACGTCAAAATCACTTCTACCACGAATGCAGCCCCTGCATTTAGACCAACGCCGGATAAACTGCCGTAGCCGTTTGCACCTGTTCCGCTCAAATCCGAGTTGGCAGTGATAAGTTTTAAAATGCCGCTGCCTGCGAATGCACCGGCAACTTGTGCGATGACATAGCCGATGAAGTCGCCGAATGTCAGCTTGCCATTAATCAGCATTGCAAGCGAAACAGCAGGGTTGACATGACATCCGGAAATATCGCCGATGGCATAGGCAGATGCAACAATGGCAAGTCCGAATGCCAATGCGATGGCAACAACGCCGAGGAAACCGGTTTCCATACCGCCGGTAAAACCGCCGCAGACGACAGCCGTTCCGCATCCGAATAATACCAGTACCATTGTCCCCAAAAATTCTGCAAGGTATTTTTTGATATTCATATTGTAACCTCCTCCGCAGGCTTTTGATTTTGGAAACAGATGCTGCGGAGTTCTGTTCCCGAGAAAAGCAAGTTGTCCATTGCTTTTTCTAAATTGTATCACAGTTCGGCAAAAAAGTCAATGCGATTGGAGAAAAAACGGGAAAAATGTCGATTTCATGGATTGGGAATTCTTGGGAAACCGATTTCATATGGTTCGGCAAGGCTGGGGCACATCCCCAGCTTGCCTTGGGAATCGCAATTGCCCCTGAAACCGTGTATTTCATTACAACCTCTTCATTGCAAAAGGCAATTGCAATTCTTTTCTCGATTTTCTTAGATTTCAATGTTTCTTCTTGCAACCTTTGTTAGGGAGGGCAGCTTGCCCTCCATTTTAGAGGATGCCCTTCCCTTTTGTCCCTTCAGGACATTTCCCCACACTGTGGGGAATCACCCACCTCGCCGAGCTGAGCCAGCTCGACCGCAGTTTGCCTGCGGCAAGTCGTACTTACTGTGCAGTTTCTGCCGTCTTGCGAGTTTTTCTCGTAGATGTCCGAGGCTTTCTTGGCTTTTTTGCTTGTACAGGCGGTGCTGAAACAGATTTTTCCACAGTCGTATGAACACGGAACAGCATTGCACTATACGGTGCAAGCGGTAATGTAACCTGACCGCCCTTTTCTGTCGGAGTTGTCAGAATCAAGTCTGTATTTTTTTCAACAGAACCGTGATAACAAGCCCAGTCGCTGTGCAGCAGCGGTTCGAGTGCAGCACAGTCCGGAACGGTTACTGTGTATTGCTGGTTCTGCAAATCGGAGAAGTGCAGGATAATCAGCAGCCGTTCCCGATTCGCACGCCGTTCATAGGCATAAATGCAGCGGTTTTCCTGATGGCAATCAATCCAGCGGAAGCCCTCCCGCCGATAATCCCATGCAGACAGTGCAGGTTCTTGTAAATACAGCTGGTTCAAATCATGCATATAGTGATAGAATGCGTCGTGAATCGGGAACTTTAAGATGTCCCAGTCCTGTTCCCGTTCTTCCGTCCATTCTCGCAGCTGACCGAGTTCGTTGCCCATAAAATTCAGCTTTTTTCCCGGATGGGTATACATATAGAGATATAATGCCCGTGCCTGTGGGAATTTCTGTTCGTATTCGCCGAACATTTTCTGCACGATGGTTGCCTTTCCGTGTACAGTTTCATCGTGCGAGAACGGCAAGAGATACCGTTCCTTATAATAATACATCATCGAGAATGTAATTTGATGGTAGCCAGAGCCACGGAAGAACGGATTGCTGCGGAAATAGTTCAGAGTGTCATTCATCCAGCCCATATCCCACTTGTAATCGAAGCCCAGTCCGCCGAATTCTACCGGACGGGTAACACCGTCAAAGTCGGTGGAATCCTCTGCAATCAGCATTGCATCTGGATGCAGCTGGTGCAAACCCTGATTCATGCGTTTTAGGAAGTTCAGGCTGGTTTCATTTTCGCCACGTCCTGGGTCGCCACCCCAGTAAATCAACCGGCTGACTGCATCCATCCGGATTCCGTCAAAGTGAAATTCCGAAATCCAGTAGTTTGCACAGGATTGCAGGAAACTGCATACTTCTCCACGGGCATGAATGAAGTTACAGCTGCCCCATTCGCTATAGTTGTCGCTGTTGTCGTCTGGATATTCATAGAGTGCCGTTCCGTCATATCGTGCCAGTCCATAGCCATCTACAGCGAAATGCACCGGAACAAAGTCCATGATGACACCGATCCCGCTGCGGTGGCAGAGGTCAACGAACTTTTTCAAACCGTCCATATCGCCATAGCGAGCCGTCGGGCTGTAAAAGCCTGTATTCTGATAGCCCCATGAACAGTCTGCCGGATGTTCGCTCAGCGGCATACATTCAATGTAGTTGTAGCCGTTTTTCTTAGCATATGCAATCAGTAGCGGAGCTAATTCTTCATAGCGATACCAGCCATTCGGGTCGTTGGGATTGGTTTTCCAAGAGCCAAGATGCACTTCATAGATATTGACTGGTTTTTCGAGATGTCCGCCTCGTTGGCTCAGCCATTCGCTATCTTGAAAGTGATAGCTGTCGGTATCCCGAATGATGGAAGCCGTTCCCGGACGAAGTTCCATGCCGAACCCGTAAGGGTCGCAGTGGTCGATAAATTCCACATCGGCGAAATGTTCGGAATAAATGCGGTATTTATACATCATCCCGGGGATGGCATCTGGAACGATGCAAGTATATACGCCGCCGGGATGAGTCTTTTCCATGGGAATTTCTTTCCAGCTGTTGCCCTCATAAATCAACGATACCTTTTCTGCATTGGGGGCAAGGGTGCGGAAGCAAACGCCGCCGCCTTTTTGTACATGTGCACCAAAAAAAGTATAGGCATCAAATGCATTGCCTAGAAAAAACTGATGAATATCCATAAAAGTACACTCCGATCTCCTTATTTTTTGTGATGTTCTACAAAATTGGGAACAAGATTTGCATTTTTTTCATGCTTTTATTATAATAGAAAAAAAGCCCGATGACAAGTACAAAAATAGAGAATTTGTTGAAAAACTGACATTTTTATCTGTTGTGTTGAAAAAAGAAGAAGGGAACTTCCCGTTTGTGAAATTGGTTGTCCGTAAGTGGAAAAACCAACGAAAAAGGAGAATTTTATGAAAAAGTCAAATGACCGCCGGATTCGCTATACACGCTATGCCTTGCAGAATGCGTTAATTGCCTGCATGCAGCAAAAGACGTTCAATCGGATCACGGTTCGGGAAATCTGCGAAACGGCAGACATCAACCGCTCTACGTTCTATATGCATTATAAAGATATTTACGAACTGCTGGATGAAATCGAAGAACAAGTTTATCAGGAAATTGATGCGATTTTTTCCAAAGAATCGCCGTCTATACACAATATGGAACAGCTATTGGACTATGTGCAGACGCATAAAACGCTGCTTGAATGCCTGCTCCAACAGGGAAGCGGCCTTGCCATTTCCCGTTTCTCTACGATTCTGCACGCTCACTATGGGAAATATTTACGGCGATATGCCGGAAATGGATTTTCTGCGGAAAATGAATATCTCTATGAATTCCTCTATACTGGGATTCTGGGCGTTTTACAGAAGTGGCTGCAAAACGAATGCAAGGATGACCGGAATCAAGTTGCCAGTGTCATGTGGCGGATGATTGTGCAGTCCCTGCCGCATACCAAAAATCCGCATTCCTTTTCTAGTTTGTCGTGACAAATCACCTGAAATTTTTTCATTTCCTGTGCAAAAGCAACAAAAACCACGGCACTTTGAAAAAATTTCAAAATACCATTGCTTTTTTGCACAGAATGCGGTATAATAAAAACAGATACCGCCAGAAATGGAACGGTCTTCATTGTAATCACGTGTCTGTCTGACACGCAAACACTTTATAGGAGGAAGTTGAATTATGTTAGTATCTGCAAAGGATATGATGGAAAAGGCAAGAGACGGCAAGTATGCAGTCGGCCAGTTCAACATCAACAATTTGGAATGGACAAAGGCAATCCTGAACACAGCTGAAAAGCTCCAGTCCCCAGTAATCTTGGGCGTTTCTGGTGGTGCTGGTAAGTACATGACCGGTTTCAAGACCGTTGCTGCAATGGTAAAGGCAATGGATGAAACCCTGGGCATTACCGTTCCGGTTGCTCTGCACCTCGACCACGGTACTTATGATCAGTGCTATGACTGCATCAAGGCTGGTTTTACTTCTATTATGTTTGACGGTTCTCATTTCCCGATCGAAGAAAACCTGGCAAAGACCAAGGAACTGGTTGCAGTTGCACACAAGCTGGGTCTGTCCATCGAAGCTGAAGTTGGTGCAATCGGTGGCGAAGAAGACGGCGTTATCGGCAGGGGCGAATGTGCAGATCCGCAGGAATGCAAGACCATCGCTGATCTGGGCGTAGACATCCTGGCTGCTGGTATCGGTAACATCCACGGTGTATATCCGGCAAACTGGGAAGGTTTGAGCTTTGAAACACTGGCTGCTGTTAAGGAAGCAGTTGGCGATATGCCGCTGGTTCTGCACGGTGGTACTGGTATCCCGGATGATCAGATCACAAAGGCAATCTCTCTGGGCGTTGCAAAGATCAATGTAAACACAGAATGCCAGCTGGTATTCGCAGAAGCTACCAGAAAGTACATCGAAGAAGGCAAGGATCTGAAGGGCAAGGGCTTTGACCCGAGAAAGCTGCTCCTGCCGGGCTACGAAGCAATTCTGGCAAAGGTAGAAGAAAAGATGAACCTGTTTGGTTCTGTTGGCAAGGCGTAAGTATCTGCCACTTTCTGAAACCGCTTTCGGATGACAGAAACAAGAAGTCCGCTCTGGTGCATTTCCGCACCGGGGCGGATTTTTTTGCAAATTTTCTGAAAAAGTGGGGATATTTTCTGCGGTTTCTGCATATCTTAAAAAGGTTGCAGAAACGAAAGAATCTGTTTGTACGGAAAAAACGGGGATTGGTGGAAAATTTATTGCAATCTGTTGCAGCGGCATGAAATTTGTGTTATAATGAATGCAGGAGGTGTCGAATATCTATGAGTCCTGTCAAGACAAAGACACAAACAATCGCACAACCCACCGAATTGACCGCTGCCCCTGTTGCGACGCTGTTACAGCACAGTCAGGATGGCTTGGATACCTTGAACGAAGCCGACCAGCATTTGCAGACCGCTTATGCAGAGCTGGCACAGGAAACACTGCCGCTGGATGCGGAATCCCGCAGACGGCACGAATCCCTTCGGGAAGAAATCACTGTCCTGAAAAATGCGACTGAGAACTATAAAAAATGTTACAACACCGCTTCTGCAATGACGGATGAACTGCAAACCCGTTTGCATGACACGGAACGCAGTCAGAAAAAAGGCATCGTTCCCAAACCGCCAGCCAATGCAACTATTGATTTTGCAGAACGCAAACAAGACCACTTTGCACAGGGATTGAATTTTTATAAGCTGTTTTTGATTTGCTTTTCCGGCAGCTTTGCCGGCGTTATCGTAGAATTACTTTGGTGTCTGCTGCGGAATGGATATCTGGAAAGCCGGTCGGGCTTGGTCTATGGACCATTCAACTTGCTCTATGGAGCAGGGGCAACTGCCCTGACGCTGGCACTTTATCGGTTCCGGAATCGAAACAGCTGGATTTCTTTCTTAGGTGGATTTTTGGTTGGCAGTGCGGTAGAGTATGCTTGTTCATGGGGGCAGGAGATGATTTTCGGCTCTTGCTCCTGGGATTACAGCAGTATCCCGTTTAATCTGAACGGTAGAATTTGCTTGCTCTATTCGATTTTCTGGGGAGCACTCGGCGTTCTCTGGATTAAAACGCTCTATCCTTGGATTGCAAAAGGGATTTTGCATATTCCGAACCGGATTGGAAAAATCCTGACATGGCTGCTGTTTGCCTTTATTTTATTCGATGCGGTGATGACAGTCGGAGCAGTGTTCCGCTGGTCGCAGCGAATTGATGGCATTGCCGCCACCAATGGCTTGCAGCTATTTTTTGATGTGCACTTTCCAGATGTCCGAATGGAACGAATTTTTGCCAACATGAAATTCCGGTAATCCCGCTGGTATTCGTGTCCGTCCGTCTTGCGGCAAAATGCGGCAAAAAATAACATATTTTTGCTTGACAGTATTTTGAAGATATGGTATGCTGAAGACGTTGTGTGCCGACTCGCTGAAACGGAAAGGATTTTTGACGCATGAAACATGACCTTTATTACTATGCACTGATTCTCACCATTGCAACATTTCGTTGTATGTTGACAACGGAATCGGAAGCCGCATAATCGACCCATTTTATCCAAATTACTTCACACACAAAGCTGCTGTTCGTGACCCATGCACGGATGGCAGCTGTTTCTTTTTTAATTGACAGCATCGGAAAAGTATGCTATAATTAAAAGAAAGAACTTTTCCGGCTGCGGCTGGAAATACGGGACAGAAAGGGCATACCATCATGAAAAATCAATTGGTCATTGTATTAGACTTTGGCGGACAGTATAATCAGCTGATTGCACGCCGGGTCAGAGAATGTGGTGTTTATTGCGAAGTCATGCGGTATACAACACCGATTGCAGAACTGGCAGCGAGAAATCCAGTTGGCATCATCTTTACCGGTGGGCCGAACAGCGTTTACGACCCAAAATCTCCGCATGTAGACCCTGCTATTTTTGAATTGGGCGTTCCGATTCTGGGTATTTGCTACGGCTGCCAGCTGATGGCATATACGTTGGGCGGAACAGTTGCTTCCTCTGAAGAAACCAGAGAATACGGCAAGACACTGACAGAATATCAGACGGAAAGCCTGTTATTTACCGGTTTGCCGAAAGAAGCAATCTCTTGGATGAGCCATACCGACTATATTCAGAAGTTGCCGGAAGGCTTTTCGATTACGGCACATTCTGCCGGCTGTCCGGTTGCAGCAATGGAATATCCAGAAAAGAAGTTCTATGGCGTACAGTTCCATCCGGAAGTAAATCATACCGTAAATGGTCAGCAGATGCTGCATAATTTCCTGTATCAGGTTTGCGGATGTACGGGTGATTGGACGATGGAAGACTATGCAAAGACTGCCATCGAACAGATTCGGGAAAAGGTTGGCGATGGAAAGGTATTGCTGGCACTGTCTGGCGGTGTTGATAGTTCCGTTGCAGCAGCTTTGCTCTCGAAGGCAGTTGGCGACCAGCTGACTTGTATCTTTGTTGACCATGGATTCCTGCGGAAGAACGAAGGCGATGAAGTCGAAGCAGCGTTTGCAGATTGGGACATCCACTTTGTACGGGTCAATGCAAAGGATGTTTTCATGGAAAAGCTACATGGTGTATCTGACCCAGAACGGAAACGGAAAATCATTGGCGAAGAATTTATTCGTGCATTTGAACGGGAAGCAAAGAAAATCGGACAGGTGGACTATTTCGTACAGGGTACGATTTATCCGGATGTCATCGAAAGCGGCAGCGGCGATGCAGCAGTAATCAAATCGCATCACAATGTTGGCGGCTTGCCGGATTATGTAGATTTCAAGGAAATCATTGAACCGCTGCGGTTGTTGTTCAAGGACGAAGTACGGCGGCTGGGTATCGCACTGGGCTTGTCGGAAACTTTGGTATGGCGGCAGCCATTCCCGGGGCCGGGTCTTGCGATTCGGATTATCGGCGAAATTACCGATGAAAAGCTGGAAATTTTGCAGGATGCAGACTATATTTTCCGGGAAGAAATTGCAAAGGCTGGCTTAGACCGGAGCATCCACCAGTATTTTGCGGTTCTGACCAATATGCGTTCTGTTGGCGTTATGGGAGATGGTAGAACCTATGATTATACATTGGCACTGCGTGGCGTTACGACTACAGATTTCATGACAGCTGATTTTGCACGGATTCCATATGAAGTACTGGAAACGGTTTCTGCAAGAATTGTCAATGAATGCAAGTGCATCAATCGGGTTGTGTATGATGTCACCACAAAGCCGCCGGCAACGATTGAGTGGGAATAATTTACGAATTAACGTTATTTAAAATTTAGAAATCATTTTTAAAAGAGGAATTTTTATGAAAGAGATGAATGAAAAGGAACTGCCAAAGCTCCGGAGGGGTGGACTGTTTGTAGTCGCTTTGGTGCTGCTGATTTTTGTTTTACTGGATGCATTTAGAATTTTGTCGATGGGTGTGTATCAGGGCAGTCTTGCACTCATTGGTGTTGCAGGATTGTTATTTCTTGCGACGAAAGTCATTCGCCGGAGAAAAGAAAGTAGAACCTTGCGATTCTTTGGAAGAATGGTGATTATTTCCACCATTTTGGAATTGACGCTGTTTCAGCTTCCATCGTATAGTTTGCTGTCCGGTGGATATGAACAGAAAACATTTCTTCCGACCAGTGCCTCTATTTCCGGTGGGGAAAGTACCATTGATGAAACCAGCGGAGCGGTGACTGTCACCGGCAAAGACCAAGTCATCATGGAATTTCAGCAACTGGATATGCCAGTGGGCACGATTCAGGTAGATGTTGACTATGGCGAAAAAACAAAGCGTGCACAGTTGAAAATTGATATGGCAGATGAAACACATGTGGATTACCGATATGACATTGCATCTGGTGTTGTTGTAAAGGACAATGACAACTCGAACTATACAGCGTGTCGGTTTTCCGGAGATGTTTCGCAATTGCGGTTGAAGGTTTCTTGTTTCAATGACAATGATTCTGTTACGATTCAGGCAATTCATTTCAACAAGACGATTCCGTTTGATATTTCCGCTATACGGTTTGGATTTTTGACGTTGGTAACCACATTTTGTTATGGAATCGTGGTTTCCAGCTTCTTGAAAAAGCCGTTTCGGGAAACTCGAAAGAGCACCACTGCCAGTGTACTTGCATTGACTGGGGCAGCAGTGTTGCTGGCAACTTCAATTATTATGATAAAGCTGCCAGAGGATGGCTTTGCTTCTCGCTGGAAGTTGGAAGCAGGGAATCAGATTACACAGGAATTGGTCGATGCATTTGAAAACAAGCAGGTAAACTTGTTAAAAGAACCGACAGAACAACTCATCAATATGGAAAATCCATATGACTGGAGTGCCCGCAATCAGGAGGGTGTTAGTGCAGAATGGGATCATGTTTATTATGATGGGAAGTATTATTCCTATTATGGAATTGCTCCGGTTTTGACATTCTTCCTCCCATATCACAAGTTGACAGGGCATTATTTTGCCTGCGATATGGCGGTATGGATTTTCTCTTGTATCGGTCTAGTCTTTTTGGGGCTGACGTACTTGGCAATCGCAAAACGCTGGTTTCGAGATGTACCAGCTGGTTGTGTCATTGGTGGATTTGTAATCCTGTTGACTGTCTGCGGCATATGGTATAGCGTTGGCAGAACGATTTTCTATGAAATTGCCATGTCGTGCGGCTTTATGTATCTGAATGCAGGGGCATATTTCTTGATTTCTTCCAATATGCTTACAGATGGAAAAACATCTTTTGTTCGCACGGCACTTTGTTCGCTGTTCCTAGGACTTGCAGTATTATCTCGTCCGACACTTGCTGTGTATGCAATTTGTGCAGCAGTGTTCTTGTTGATGTCGATAAAGTCGTCTTCTTCCACTATCAAGGGACGGATTTTGTTCATTCTCTGTGCAGCTGTTCCGATTTGTGTACTGGGTGGATTCCAGATGTGGTATAATGCTGCACGGTTTGGTTCGCCGTTTGATTTTGGTATCAAGTATTCTCTCACGATAAACGACTTCGTACATTCTCAGTTCCATCTTGTTTTTGTACTGATTGTATTGTTTAATTTCCTGTTTGCAGTGCCGGGCTTCTCCACAGATTTCCCGTACATCAAGACACCATTCAGTTCCTTCCATGCAAACGGCTATTATTTTGCCGATGCTGGAAACACTTCGGGTATCTTTTTCTTAGCACTGCCTGTTTTCGGTTATCTGCTGAGCGGACGAGCACTTCGCCGCCTGCCTGACCGGAAATCTAGATTGCGATATGGAACACTGGTTGGATTGCCGTGTGTAATTATGCCACTGATTATCATCTGCTCAATTTGGGAAAGCGGCTATGCAATTCGTTACACAGCAGACTTTTCTTGGGAGATTATCATTGGTGCATTGGCGGTGCTCTTCTGGCTTTATAGAATGAGTACCAACGAGACAAAAAAGACATGGTTCCGTGGCTTTTTGGCGTGCTCAGTTATGATGGCACTGGTAATCAATATTGTACAAATTATACCATTTGCTTTTTCTGAAAATGATTATCCTGAAGTTTGCAGAGCCATGCAGGATGTCATTGCATTCTGGGATTGAGGTGTATTGTGATGCAGAAATTATATTTAGTAATCCCCTGTTATAATGAGGAGGAAGTATTGCCGGAAACATCGAAGCAGCTCCGTGCGAAAATGGAAACACTCATGGCAGCGGGAAAAATCAGCAAAGAGAGCCGGATTGTTTTTGTCAACGATGGTTCAAAAGACCGGACGTGGGAAATTATCGAATCCCTGCACAAGGAAAATCCGCTGTTTCAAGGAATTAAGCTTTCCCGAAATAAGGGACATCAAAACGCACTGCTTGCAGGGCTGATGACGGTGAAAGAACATTGCGACATGGCGATTTCTATGGATGCAGACTTACAGGATGACATTGATGCGATTGATGGCATGCTGGAAAAATACGCCGAAGGCTGCGACATTGTCTATGGAGTTAGAAACGCCAGAGATACAGATACTGCATTCAAACGCAAAACCGCAGAGGGATATTATAAAGTAATGCGGCTATTGGGGGCAGATATTGTATACAACCATGCAGACTATCGACTCATGAGCAAACGGGCGTTGGATGGCTTGGAACAATTCAAAGAAGTCAATCTGTTCTTGCGTGGCGTTGTGCCGATGATTGGCTATAAAAGCGACAAGGTTTATTATGCAAGAAAGGAACGCTTTGCCGGAGAATCCAAGTATCCTTTGAAGAAGATGCTGGCGTTTGCATGGGAAGGGTTGACCTCGCTTTCTGTGAAGCCGATTCGGATGATTATGACATTGGGCAGTGTAATTTTTCTAGTTAGCATTGCCATGTTGATTTATTCAGTGATACGACATGCGATGGGTGCAACACTGGTTGGCTGGACATCTACTGTGGTATCTATCTGGGCAATCGGCGGTTTGCAGCTGTTAGCAATCGGTATCATTGGGGAATATATTGGTAAGGTCTATCTGGAAACCAAACAAAGACCAAAGTTCATCGTTGAGGAATATCTCAAGGATGAAGATGCAGAAAAGAAAAATTAAGTGGAATTTCTACGGATTTCCATACATAACAATGAAAAAGAGCGGTTGAATTGTCGTTTCAACTGCTCTTTTCTTTGATGTAACGTAAAAATAGCAGAAATTGCACGCAACACGTTCTTTACAATTGTATGAAATTATGTTATACTATGCATAGAGCGAATGGCGAAGCCCGAAATAGACGGAAAGGAGGGAACACAATGGTATTTTGGATTTGGGGAAGTTTGTTTGTTCTGACTGTGATTGCAGAAATTGCCTCCCAGCAGTTGATCTCCATCTGGTTTGCAGCTGGTTCGCTGGTTGCCTTACTTGCAGCACTTTGCGGTGCACCCATTTGGCTGCAAGCATTGCTGTTTGTTGCAGTGTCTGCCTTACTGCTGATTCTGACACGTCCGCTGGTGCGGAAATTCACCAATTTCGCTTCCCGAGATACCAATTTGCGATTGGATTTGGGAAAATTCGGCACGGTTGTGCAAACCATCGATGCAGAAAAAGGAACGGGCAGAGTGCGGGTCGATGACATTGACTGGATCGCCGTTTCTCAGCCGGATTTGATGATTCCAAAAGGTGCAACTGTACAGGTGCAGGCAATTGATGGAACAAAGTTATTTGTAACACCTGTGCCACAAACGACAGAACCTGTAGTAGAATCTACAAATGCAGCAAGCAGTTCCGAACACACATCTTAACACACGACAGAAAGGAATTTCATTATGCCGTTAATTGTCCTCTTTTTATTAGTTGTCTTTATTTTGATTGTTCTCTTTACTCGAATCAAGATTGTTTCGCAGTCGAACATCTATGTTGTAGAACGACTGGGAAAATTTTATGCCGCATGGGAAACCGGTGTACACTTCCTGTGTCCATTTTTAGACCGGGTTGCAAAGCGGGTTTCCATCAAGGAACAGGTTGTAGACTTTAAGCCGCAGCCGGTTATTACGAAAGATAATGTTACCATGCAGATTGATACCGTTGTTTTCTTTCAGATTACCAATCCGGTGCAGTTTGCCTATGGTGTAGAACGTCCGCTGGCAGCGATTGAAAACCTGACTGCAACCACGCTTCGTAATATCATCGGCGAACTGGAATTTGACGCAACGCTGAACTCCCGTGACCTGATTAACACAAAGATTACGGAAACCATCGACCATGCAACGGATCGCTGGGGGATCAAAGTCATTCGTGTGGAACTGAAAAACATTGACCCACCAGTAGACATCAAGAATGCTATGGAAAAGCAGATGAAGGCAGAACGGGAAAAGCGAGAAAAAATTCTCCGTGCAGAAGGCGAAAAGGAATATCAAATCAAGGTTGCACAGGGTGAACAGGAAGCAAAGGTACTTCGTGCAGAAGCTGACAAAAAGGCAGCCATCCTGCATGCAGAAGCAGAAAAAGAAGCCACCATCCTGCGAGGCGAAGCCATCAAGGAACAGAAAATCCGGATTGCAGACGGTGAAGCACGTTCGATTGAAGTGGTTCAGCAGGCATTGGCAGACAGTTTGGTACAGTTGAACAAGGCAAATCCGAATGCTGCTGTTTTACAGCTGAAAGCACTGGAAGCATTCCAGAAAGCAGCAGACGGCAAGGCAACCAAGATTATTATTCCGAGTGAAATTCAGGGCTTGGCTGGTCTGGCAGCTGGCTTAAAGGGAATTGTAGAATCTGATCAGCCAGCAGAATCCAGTGAAACTGTGGCACAGACAACGAATCCTGTGGCACATCACTAAAAATCAGTTGAAAGAACTGAAATGCTCTGGGAGCTTTTCTAAGATTTCCAAAGGATTGTACTTTTTCGACAAGAAAGGGCGGCTTTGTGCCGCCTTTTTTTGTTGAAAAAAGTGAAATTTCCAAAAGAAAGAAAAGTTGTAAATGGATACTTGCAAACAAATTTTATTTGTTGTATAATAAAAAAGTAATCATTTCAATTTTTTTGAGGGATGCACTGCCTCATTTTTCCAAATCTTTTTTATTTCTTTTCATTTGTTGTTTTCGTAGAAAAATGCAGCGGCACAGTGCGGATTATCCATAGATTTCACAAAAATCATCAAACCACAAAGAAAGAAAAACCAATCTGTGGAATGAAATTTCAGAACAAACGAGGCAATGTAAAAAATGGTATTTTCAAGTTTATTTTTTCTCTATCTCTTTTTGCCCCTGTCGTTGATTGCGTACTATGTGGCAAAACCCCGTTACCGCAACGCTGTATTGATTGTGTGTTCGCTTGTCTTTTATGCATGGGGCGAACCGATTTTCATTTGGCTGCTGCTGATGAGTACGCTGCTCAATTATCTGTTCGGCAGACTGATTTCTGCTGATCCTGAGAGTCGCACGGCAAAAGTTTCGCTTGTCCTGTCCTTGGTATTCCACCTTGGCATGTTGATTCTGTTTAAGTATACGGGATTTTTCATAGAAAATCTGAACAACTGGTTTTCGCTTTCGATTCCTGTTCCGAATTTTCCGTTGCCGATTGGCATCAGTTTCTATACATTCCGTGCAGTTTCGTACATTGTGGATTGCTATTGGGGAAAAGTCGAAGCAGAGCAGAAGTTCTCTCGGTTTTTGCTGTATATGACCTTTTTCCCTGTCATTATGCAGGGGCCGATTGCCCGTTATGAAACGATGCAAAATCAGCTGGCTGTCCGCCGCTGCAATCCGTCTGACCTGTATGAAGGCATGATGCGAGTAATCATCGGTCTGGGTAAAAAGGTGATCATTGCCGATAATCTGGGCAATATTGTTGACCAGTTCCTTGCAAACGGCAATGTGGAACATCAAACATTGTTGGGTGCTTGGTATGGTGTCATTGTCTATGCCATGCAGATTTACTTTGACTTCTCCGGTTATTCCGATATGGCAATCGGAATTGCCCGTATGATGGGCTTTCAGCTGGAGGAAAACTTCCGGCATCCGTTCTTGTGTAAGGACATTACAGAATTCTGGCAGCGTTGGCATATTTCTCTGGGAACATTTTTCCGAGATTATGTGCTGTACATTCCGATTTTCGGTAAGCGGAGAAAATACGGCGGACTGTTCTTAGTCTGGTTCTGTACCGGACTTTGGCACGGTGCAAGCTGGAACTTCATTCTCTGGGGCTTGTACTATGGCTTATTTATTCTGATTGAATTGCTGATTGGAAAGAAGCGGATGAAAAAAATTCCGCTGGTCATCCGGCATATCTATAATAAAATTGTCATCGTGGTGGGCTTCGGCATTTTCTATTTTGAGGACTTCGGTCAGCTGGGCGCTTGCCTGAAGTGTATGTTTGGATTTGGCGGACATGGCTTGACAGATGCCGTTTTGCAAACTTCCATCATGACAAATGTCTTTTTGTTAGTGATTGCATTGATTGGCTGCTTCCCGATTTTGGAACTGCCGAAACGTGCCATGCAGAAAAGTCCGGGGGCGTATCTTGCCCTTTCCGTTTGCGGAACAATCTTAGCAGCTGTTATTCTGATTGTATCCAGCATTCTGCTGGTCAATGCAACCAATCGTCCATTCTTGTATCTGCGTTTTTAAGGAGGCATTGTCATGAGAAAAAAGAATTCGAATTCTTCCGTTCCAAGTGGTATGCATTCCCTTGCACAACGCAGCCAGCAGGAACGCCGTCAAAAAATGGAGCAGCAGCGTGTAAGAACTGCTCCGCAAGAACCGATGCGAGTTCCACCGCAGCAGCCAGCACATTTTGGACGGCAGCCGATGCAGCAAGTACCGCCGCCGCCCGTTCAGAAACCAGAAAAAGCACTCTCACAGGAGGCGTTGCAGGAATTACAGCAGCAGGCAACCCAACAGCCGGAGGAATCCGCTGTTTACAATCGGTTTTTTGCGGATATTTCCGTAGAAGAACCACAGACTCCGAAAAAATCTGCTCCGCAAAAGGCAGCAGCAGCCGTTCCGCCGACCAATTCGACAGAACCGGAAAAACCAGCTCCAAAAATGCCACCCGTACGGGATGCAAGAGCAATGCCGCAGATGCCTGCATCAGCAAAACCAGCAGCAGAACCACAACAGGCAGAGCCAGTACAGACAACACCAGAACCGCCGAAGCCAGTAGAACCGCAGGCAACGGCAGAATCTGCTACCGTTTCACCGGAATTGTTGCAGCAGGTTGCAGCGATGGTGCAGCAGGATGCCACTGGAAAGGCAACCTTAACGCCGGAATTGCTCCAGAAAATTGTAGCAATGGCACAGCAGCAGACCACTGCAAATCCAGTGGTTTCCGCTGTATCGGAATCTCCGGCAGAGCCGCAGGCAGTTCCAACACCAGAACCTGTTGCAGAACCGCCAGCAGCACCACAGAAAAAATCTCGTCCGGCTCGTCCGCAGCGGAGAGCACCGCAAATGCCAGTGCAGACAGCTGTTCCAGAGCCAGTACAGCAGCCGATTTATGAACCAGAACCGCAGCCAGAACCAGAGCCAACGATTGCATCACCGTTTATTACAACGGCAATGCTCCGGCAGATGAAAGCGGAGGGAAAAACGCTGGATGACTTACAGACAGCAGAGCCACAACAGGCAGAGCCAACACCAGTTCGGCGGTATCAGGGAAAGTCAGCAGCGGAAACAACTGCTGCATCGCAGCCTGAACCAGTAAGACCGTCATTCCGTCCGGTAAAACCGCAGGATATTTCGATTGATACCACTGCACCAGAACCCATTCCGGAATGGTTCTCAGAAGAAGAACCACCACAGGTTGCAGAACAGCGAACCAAATATTTGAAGAATCGGCAGCCACGGGAATCTGTTGCAGAACTGACTGGAGCAGCAGAAAAAAAGCCTCGGGCAATTCCAAACGGGAAGCAGCCCAGCAAGGCAGCCCGTTTCTTCCGGGAACTGTTTCTGGAAGATGCACCAATTGACCCAGAACAGCAAAAGCCTGTTCTGCCACTGACGAGAAACACCGCACCACAACAGTCAGAGGCAGTTGTTCTGCCACAGCCAATTGCAGCCCCACTGCAGCAGTCAACAGCAGAACCCGTTGCACCACCCATGCCGGAAACAGCGGCACCTGCACCGGAACAGCCTGTGATAACCTCTGTAAAAGAAGCATCTGCATCGTCAAGATCAACAAAGCGTCCGGTTATTTCCCATGCACGGGAAGAAGAACCTGAGCCAGAACCACAGCTGGAATCGGCGGCGTTTTATAACCGCTTATTCAACGATTTTCCGGAACAGCCAGAACAGTCAGTTCCGCCAACGGAAGAAGAAATGGCACAGCAGCAGCACAAAAAAGATGTGATTGAATCGGTAAAGGGTGCAGTTTCAGAGGCAGAACAGCTGGGCAATCCACCGCATAAAAAGCGTTTGACGAAACGGGAATACATGCAGCGAAAGGCACAACGGTTTTCCAAAACCATGGGTGTGAGCCTGCTGAGCGGTGTTGTTGTCGTGGTGGCAGTTGTTTTATTATTAGCACCACGTTCCACAATTTCCTATGAAGAAAATCGACTTCTGGCAGAAAAGCCGAAGTTCTCGCTGACATCGCTGTTAGATGGCTCTTATACTTCCGGCTGGTCAGAATATTATAACGATACTGTCCCGTTCCGCAGCAAGCTGAAAAAGACCATTTCTGCTATGATGCAGTGGACAGGGGTGCAGAGTGAAGAAGATACGGTATTCTTTGGAAATGTGCCACAGGTGCAGAAGAAAACAGCAACACCAGCTGCTACCACCGAACCAGCAGAAACAACCGTTGCAGCCGTTGGTAACAGCGATGAAACTGCGACCGAACCAGCAGTTACCACAACAGTTGTAACAACAACGGAAGATCCGAATGATGAACCAGCTGCGGAAATCGGCGAGGGCATTATTCTTGACCACAAGCGTGCAGTTTGCGTTTATGGCGGTAGCTTCTCCGTGGGACAGGACTATGCCGAAACATTGAATGCATATCAGCAAGACCTTGGCTCAGATGTACAGGTTTATTCCTTGGTTGCACCAACTGCCGTTTCCTATTACCTGCCGGAAGAATATGCAAACTATACGGCAAGCGAAACGGAAAACATTGACAACATCAACAGCTATCTGAACAGCGTAAAGCCAGTGGATGCATACAACGCTTTGAAGCCGCATACCGCAGAGGCAATTTATGCTCGTACCGACCACCACTGGTTACCATTGGGGGCATATTATGCCGCTGAAGCATTTGCAAAGGTTGCAGATGTACCGTTTGCATCGCTGTCAGATTATGATACGGCAACGAAAAAGGATTATGTCGGCTCGATGTATACTTACACAGAAAGTGCCGTTTTGCTGGACAATCCGGAAGAGTTTACGTATTACATCCCGAAAAACAAATACAAGACCACCTATTACAGTACCAGCTTCACCGACCCAACCGAAGGCGATTTGCTGATGAATTTAGATGGTTATGATAACAGTATGTATTACTTGGTTTTCATGGGCGGTGACGATAAAATCACGCATGTGGAAACCGACTGCAAGAATGGCAGAACACTCGTCATTTTCAAGGACAGCTATGGCAATGCGTTAGTACCGTGCTTGACCTCGTCTTTTGAAAATATTTACGTCTGCGATATGCGGTATTTTGAATTGAATGCCATTGATTTCTGCAAGCAGGTCGGCTGTACCGATTTGCTGTTTGCCATGAATACGTTCAGTGCAACTGGCGGAAATGAAAGCTACTTAGAGAGCAATCGTGTACAGTAATCGTTCGGAACAGATTGGAAAAAGAAACCGAACAGCGGCGGGGTGAGATTTCCTGCCTTGCCGCTGTTCTATTTTTTTTGTTATAGAAAAGGAGCATGCGGATATGATTTGCAAAGAATGCGGTACGAAGCTGACACCGGAACAAACCACCTGTCCCAACTGCGGAGCTTTGCAGCAGCAGGCAGTTCCTAAGAAGAGAAAAAAGTCCGATACTGCATCTCAGCAGAACCAGCCGCAATCGGATGAAGTACAGATGCAGTGGCAAGACCGATTGATTCTGGGAGCGGCTGTGCTGGCAACGTTGGCAGCCGTTGTATGGTTGCTTTTCATGCTGATGAAACCAGCAGACAAAAACGACCAAGCGGCAGAAACAGCCGCCGTTGAAACAATGCCCAGCACCACAGCAGTTACCACCACAGAAACCACTACGACCACAGTCACCACCTATGTGACCATTGTCACAACGATGGATGATGGTGCAGAACCCATTGAAGTGGAATCCGGCATTTTGTGGGATCATAAGCGTGCCATCAACCTGTTTAATGGGTACGCTGAACAAACCGAAGCGTATGCAGAAATTTTAAACCAGTATCAAAAAGATTTGGGGGACGATGTGCAGTGCTATTCGATTTTAGCCCCAACCAATGCTTCTTTCTATACGCCAGCAGCCTTTCAGGATTCCACACTTTCCAGTGAAAAGGATTGCATGGATGCAGCAGAAAAGATTTTTGAAGGTGTGATTCCGATTGATGCCTATGGCGTTCTAAAAGAACACACTGCCGAGCCGATTTATGCGAGAACCGACCACCATTGGTTTCAGCTGGGGGCTTACTATGTAGCGAGAGCGTTTGCAGAGCAGGCAGATGTTCCGTTTGCCGACCTGACAACCTACAAGAAATATGTAGAAGATGATTTTGTTGGCTCAATGGCATATTATACGAATGACTATCCGGATTTGGTGAATTCGCCGGAAGAGTTTGTATATTATGTGCCGACCAACGACATTCAGACCACTTATTATGACCGGGATTATGCGAATGGCTATGAATCAGATTTGATTCTTGACCCGTCCGCATGGGACAAATCCAGTTATTATATGGTCTTTATGTGTGGCGATGATAAGATTGTCCACATTCAGACGGATTGTGATAATGACCGTCGGTTGGTGATTTTCAAGGACAGCTATGGCAATGCGTTAGTGCCATGCCTGACCAGTTCCTTTTCTGAGATTTATGTGTGTGATATGCGGTATTTCAATCTGAATGCCATTGACTTTATTCAGGAAGAGGCAAAAGCAACCGATGTCCTGTTTTGTATGAATCTGTTCAGTGCAAATGGGCCAAACGGACAGGATCTGGAAGTTGTCCGCACACAAAATGCTGCATATGACACAAGCAGTTGGGAAGATGCAGATACAGAATTTTAAATGCAAAAAAAGAAAAAGGAGATTTGCAAATCATGAAAGAATTACAAGTACCATTTGATAGTGCGTGGATTCTGAAAAACCGCAGAAAGATTAAAAAGGCTCTGCTGGCAGACGGCACGCCTCGCATGGAAAAAAAGATTGCAGTTCTGGGCGGTTCTACCACAAACGATATTATTTCCATGTTGGAACTGTTCCTGCTGGACAATGGGATTCAGCCGTCTTTCTATCAGTCGGAATATGCCCGCTACTGGCAGGATGCTATGTTTGAAAACCCAGAGCTGGAAGCCTTTCAGCCAGACTTGATTTTCATTCACACCACCAGCCGCAACATCACAGAATTTCCGGAGGATGTGTATTGTCCGGCAGAAACCGTAGAGGCAGCCTTGGAACGGCAATACACCCACTTTACCCAGATGTGGGATCGTCTGGCAGAAGGATATCATTGTCCAATTATTCAGAACAACTTTGAATTGCCTGCTTATCGGCTGTTGGGCAATCGGGATGCTTCAGATATTCACGGCAGAATCAACTTCATCACTCGATTGAACTGCAAATTCTATGATTATGCAAATACGCACACCTCGTTCTATATTCACGATATTCAGTATTTGTCCGCTTGCTATGGCTTGGATGCATGGGCAGAGCCGTCTTATTGGTATCTGTATAAATATGCTTTGAGTGTGCCAGCCATTCCGGATTTTGCCTACAATCTGACTCGAATTATTCGTTCTATTTACGGCAAGAACAAGAAAGTTCTGGCGTTGGATTTGGACAACACACTCTGGGGCGGTGTCATTGGCGATGATGGACAGGAAGGCATCGAAATCGGACACGAAACCTCCATGGGACAGGCATATGAAGAGTTGCAGAGCTATTTGAAACAGCAGAAGAAAATTGGTGTATTGCTGACAGTCTGCTCAAAGAATGAGCCGGAAAATGCTCTGCTGGGCTTGAATCATCCGAGCGGTGTTCTGAAGCCAGACGACTTTGTCACCATCAAGGCAAACTGGGAGCCAAAAGACCGCAATTTGGTAGAAACTGCTGCGGAATTGAATCTGCTGCCGGAGAGCATTGTATTTGTAGACGACAATCCGGCAGAACGGGCGATTGTTTCCGGACAGATTCCGGGCGTTGCCGTTCCGGAATTTGATTGCGTGGAAGATTGCCTGCGGCAATTAGACCGTGCCGGATACTTTGAAGTGACCAGCCTGTCGAGTGACGATGCAAAGCGGAATGCCATGTATCAGGCAAATGCACAGCGGGCACAGATGCAGAAAACCTTTGCAGACTATACCGACTATCTGAACAGTTTGGAGATGCAAGGCACGATTCGGGACTTTGAACCGATTTACTTGCAGCGAATTGTGCAGCTGACCAATAAGAGCAATCAGTTCAATCTGACCACGAAACGCTATACACAAAGCGAAATGGAAACCGTTGCAGCGTCTGACCGCTATATTCGGCTGTATGGGCGGCTGGAGGATAAGTTCGGCGATAACGGCATTGTTTCCGTTGTCATCGGCGAAAAGGTAGACGATGCATTACATATGGACTTGTGGCTGATGAGCTGCCGGGTTTTGAAACGGGATATGGAATTTGCAATGCTGGATGAACTGGTACGGCAGTGCCGGGAGCAGGGCATTCAGAACATTGTTGGCTATTATTATAAGACTGCCAAGAATGCAATGGTAAAGGATTTGTACGGCACATTTGGTTTCACCAAGACGAAGGACATGGAAAATGGCGACAGCGTCTGGGAATTGAATGTTGCAGATTATACAAATAAAAATCATGTAATTACAGTAAATCAGAAGGAGTGTGCAGAACAATGACACATGCAGAGGTAATGGAACGGTTGACAGGGGTATTTCGGGATGTATTTGACGATGACAGCATTGTGATTACAGACCAGACTACCGCAAATGATATTGAAGAATGGGATAGCCTCGAACACATCAACTTGATTGATGCTGTAGAGCAGGAATTTCACATGCAGTTCCAGATGAAGGAAGTTTCTGGTATGAAGAATGTGGGAGAAATGGCAGACATCGTTGCCAATCGGGCAACCGAAAAGCCGAAAAAACGGGGACTGTTCCGCCGATAAATCGGAAGATAGCGTGATACGCTGAGAAAATCGCCGCTGTTTTTGCTGGCAGTTTGGGGAAATAAAATCTTCATCTGTCGGAAACAGCGGTTTTTTTCTTGACAGTTCCTGTAATTTCATGGTATCATGATAACACGAAATCTCATGAAATAGGAGTGTTATTATGCTGTTGCAATTAACAGATGTCAATAAAATTTACAATGGAGCACCGCTGCTCAAACATATTTCTCTCACGATTGAAGACCGTGACCGGATTGGTTTAATTGGTGTGAATGGCTGCGGAAAATCGACCTTGTTAAAGTTGATTACGGAACGGATTCTGCCCGACCATATTCAGGAAGGGGACGGCGAAATCATCAAGAGCAGTCATACCAGTATCGGCTATCTGGAGCAGATGGGCGGTCTGGAGAAAGAACAGACGGTTTGGCATGAGATGCACAATGTCTTTCAGCCGTTGCTGGATGCACAGGCACGTATGCGAGAGCTGGAACAGGAATTGGCAGACAATTCCGAAGCAGCAGCGGAAGAATATCACCGCTTGCAGACTTATTTTGAAAGCAATGATGGCTATCAGATTGATGTGAAAATCAAAATGGTGCTGAACGGTATGGGATTCGGTGCAGAAACCTATGAGCGGAAAATTTCCAGTTTCAGCGGTGGGGAAAAGACTCGACTGGCAATTGCCAAATTGCTGTTGGAAGAACCAACGCTGCTGATTCTCGACGAACCGACCAACCATCTGGACTTTCAAACGGTCATGTGGCTGGAAGATTACTTGAAAGATTATAAGGGTGCTTTGCTGCTGGTATCTCATGACCGTTATTTCTTGAATCGGCTTTGTACCTCGATTTGTGAGATTGAACATGGCGTTCTGACTCGCTATAAGGGCGACTATTCCGCCTATACCGTGCAGAAAGAAGCCGCTGTGATTCGGCAAACAAAAGAGTATGAATTGCAGCAAAAAGAAATTGCCAAGCTGGAAGATTATATTGCTCGCAATCAGACCAGAGCCTCTACGGCAAAGAGTGCCCAGAGCCGCATGAAACAGCTGGAAAAGATGGAACGGATTGAAAAGCCGATTACCTACCAGAAGTCAGCACGGGTACAGTTTACCTACGACATCGAACCGCCGCAGCAGGTCTTGCAAGTGCAGGATATTGCCATTGCAGTCGGCAGCGGAGCAGAACGAAAAGTGTTGGCAGAACCAGTTTCCTTTGAAGTGCGGCGAGGGGAAAAATGGGGCATTATTGGGGAAAACGGTGTTGGAAAGTCAACCCTGTTGAAAATCTTACAGGGGCAGCTGCCGCATGTTGGAAAGATTCGCTGGGCAGCCCAGACGAAGATTTCCTATTTTGAGCAGGAAAGCACCAACCTGCACCCAGCGAAAACCGTAATGCAGGAGATTCATGACCGTGTTCCGACATGGCTGGACTATGATGTTCGGAGTCTGTTGGGCAAGGTGCGAATTACAGGGGAAGAAGTCTATAAGCAAGTGGGGGTACTCAGCGGTGGCGAACGGGCAAAGGTTTGTTTTGCCGTCATGATGCTGGAGCATGGCAATATTTTGATTTTGGACGAACCGACCAACCATCTGGATATTTCCATGAAAGAAGTCATCGAAGATGCCATGAAAACCTTTACCGGAACGATTCTGTTTGTGTCGCATGACCGGTATCTGCTGGATCAGGTTGCAGACCATATTTTAGAAATCAAACCAACGGGTGTAAAGACGTATATCGGCGGATTCCAAAGCTGGTTGGATGCAACGAAAAAAGAAGCAGCTGCTGCAAATGCGGCGGCTCAGGCAGTTGAAACGGAAAAGAAAAAAGAGGACAAGCAGCAGACGTATCGTTCTAAGGAACAACGTGCAAAAGCTGCTCAGCAGCGAGCAAGAATGCGGCAGCTGGAACAGCAGTCCGAGGCGATGCAAGCGGAATTGGATGCCCTCAACGAGGAGATAACAAAGGAAGAAGTGTACAGCGATTTCAATTTGATGCAGGAAAAGTGCAAGCGAATGGATACTTTGCGGACAGAATTGGATGCAGCACTGGAAGAGATGATTTTGTTGGAAGAGGAATTGGGATAAAATTGACAGATGTTGAAAATAAATTTCTTTTCAAATAAAATGATTATGGAAATTGCTTCTTTTCAAAAAGTATTTTTTATGATATAATAAGGGTATTCGGAAAAAGGGAGGATGGATTTCATGAAAAATAGGAACAAATGGATGATTGGCGGAATGCTGCTGGCAGCTTTGGGAATCGGGGCTTTTTTTACCCAGCAAACAGCAGTTACAGCTGCGGAAATCAATATTCCATACACAGATTCTAATCAGGGGTTTACAACTGGAATGGATGGCACATCACTTTGCTTGAATCTGCGAAATGCAAATAACTGTATTTGTGAAGATATTCCGCAGGATATTGCCTGTTCGGGGTATTTATCCGTTACGTTTTCCATTCATGGCATTGGAACAGATGCCTACCGATTGCAGAAAGACGGCACACAGGGAACGCCTTATTTTGCGGAATTGGTTGGTGTTGTACGCTCTGCACAGGATGAAGAAATTTTGCGGTTTTGCAATGGGGAAGAAGATGATTTTGCACCGGGAACAGTTGCCATCACGGGAGATGGAACATATACCGTTCGTACAGAGTTGACACAAGATGCAGACCAAATTTTATCGTTGGCGGTTAATACGAACATTGATTTGTATCGGTATCAGGAAGAGGGAAACCTTGCAAAGTCTGGAATTACAATGCAAGTAGAATCTGTTACAACACAGCAGGAAACCGCTACAAAACAAGCTATAGCAAAGCAGGAAACACCGATTTTTGCACAGGATTTTAATACAACGATGCCAATGACAACGACGCAAAGAGCAACCACAACAACTGCTACTACGCCATATTGGCATGGGACAACAACTTCCACCACACCATATTGGTACGGAACAACAACTTCTGACACGCCATATTGGTACTGGACGACAACTAGAACAGAAATTACTACAACATGGATGTGGAGAAGTACGACAAGAACAGCAGCAACGACATCCAAAAAATCGACCAGCTCTAGGGGGTATTATCTTTCTGCTCTTGACCAATCGAATACCATTGGATTAGGAGAACAGCTGCAATTATTCGTAGGAAATGATGGAAGTTATGCAGTATCTTCCAGCAATCATCAGGACATCATTCCAGCATGGGTTTCTTTTCAACCGGATGTTGCAACGGTAGATAATACGGGTTTGGTCACAGCGGTTTCAGAGGGAAAAGCTGTGATTGCAGCAGAAATCAATAATACAGTGATTTCCATTGAAATTACAGTTGCTGCCCCTACAACAACGGAAATCACAACTGAAGATTTAACATGGGAAACAACCACAAAACCATCTGCGGTGAATATTTCTGTTCGTGCACCGCAAATTGTAACCATCAATAACATCAAGCGGATTCCGCAAGAACAAGCACAATTGCAATTATATCTTTTGAATCAGCCGAAAGATTCTGATGTAGTTTGGTCTTCTTTTTATCCGACGATTGCCTCTGTTGACCAAAACGGACTTGTAACCGGTCTTTCAGAGGGCAAAGCAGTGATTGGAGCGATGATAGACGGGAAAGTTTATGCAATTACACTCTATGTAGTTGGAGAAGAAGTTACAACTACTGCAAAATCACCTAGTACCGTTACGACAGCAACAGAAACCGTAAAAGGAGATATAAACGGAGATGGTGTCATTAGTGTTGATGATGCTGTTATCCTGTTGCAGTATTATGCAAAACAAGCTGCCGGATTAAATCCAAAATGGGAAGATTTAAAGTAATTTTTCTATGAAACCAACAACCGCCCCCGTATGAATTTCACATACGAGGGCGGTTATTTTTGTTTATTGATTGGAATCAGCGTTCAAAGCGGTTATTCCATGTCGTTATAGATATCGGCATTTTCAAGGGAAATCGTTGTGTTTGCTCCGCAGGTTGCCAGAATTTGCAACAATGCACTTTTTGGCAGTTTTGCATTAGACAAGTCCACAATCGGATTTGCAGCACGGCTTGCATCTTGTTTCCATTCCTGATAGGAATACGTCGGCAGAGCCTGTAAAACAGCATCCGGCTGAACAGGCAGAATTTGAACGCATGCCTGTTTTACCGTGAACTGAATGGAAACCTTGCCATCTGTTCCGCTGGTAATGGGCAGGGAAAATGTCCGCAGCAGCGTTCCGTCTGCATTCTTGCGGCTATCTGATTGATAGCGACCCTGTTCCAGTGCATAGGTTTTGGTGTCCGTGTCTGTCTGTACGGTGCAGCGAATCCGTTCGGTTTCGGAACTGCCTGCAAGGGTAAACCGGAATTGATAGGCAGTTTTCGGAAGCTGTTGCAGCTGTGCGGAGATGGTTGCAGAAGTGGTTTCTTCTGTTGCATCTAGCTCCCACAATTCCAGCGGGTCACCGTCTGCATCGGTGACTGTCAGCAGTGTGCTGAAACGGGATTTCGTTGAAAATGCAGGTGCACAAAATAATAAATCTTCCATATGAAGCTCCTTTTTTGAAATCGGAGCGGCTGTGTTCTGTGCAGACGCACACAGCTGAATGGTATGGTCGTCTACCAGAACGGCACGACCGCTTTTTAAAAGACCTTTTGCTCGTTTCGGATAAGTGCTGCCGATGATTTGACCAGCAGCATCCTGTACCATTACGTTTTTTTGCATGGGTTTCTCCCCCTTGGTAACCATCATTTGATTTTGCCGTACCGTTTTTTTGTATGGGTGTCCGCCCCAACGGCTGACTTTAGTATAGCAACTTTGGATGAAGTTGTCAAGTGGGAGTAATCAATTTTTCCAGAAAAACAAATTCCCACAAAACAGCATGAAACATTCTGCTCTGTGGGAATTGTAATCTTATTTTATTCTACAGTTGGCTGTACTGCTGGAGCAGTTGCTTTTTCTCGGAAAATCCGTCCGAATACAAACCGCACCAATGGGCCAGCAAAGAACAGCTGCCAGCACAAAGCCATTGGGAAATTAAAGACGGTTGTTTGCAGCCACATACTGACGATTTGCTTTCCGGGGTGCTGGAACAAAATCGTAGCAGCCAGACTCATCAGCGGACACATCCATGCGACAGAAACCGCAGAGATGGCGAGAATCAGGTGAAATGGGCGTTCTGTTTTTACATCGACCATGCGAAATGCTGCTTTTTTCGCCAGATTTCCGACTAAGAAAAAGTCTAGGATAAAGGCAATCGGCATCATAATCGGCAATTCTCGGAATGCGGCCAGAAAAACAGCGTTGCTCATCCCGCCAGTATTCAGGGCGATGTTATAGCAAACCATCGCATAGACCATGACGAACACCATCAAAATGGTAAAAATAACTTCCTGTAATTTGTTTTTGGGCATAAAAAATTCTCCTTTCGATTTTAAACGGCACGCATAGAAATTTGTGTTGTTCGTTATCATTCAGGAGAATGTTTCGTTTCCAATAAAACCAATTCTATTCTGTTTTTCAGTACATGATTATGATAGCAAAAAAACGGGCATTTGTCAAGAATCAATATGCATTTTCGGCATTTTTTCGGAAAAGATACTGTGAAATCTGTGCTTTTTCCAGACAAATTGCCCGTATTTCTTGCAGAAAGTTTATTTTACAATTTCGTCAGAATCCAGCACAATGGTAAATGGCCCATCATTGCACAATGAAACCTGCATATCTGCTCCGAAAACACCATGTTCCACGACAGGAACGGTTTGCTTGCAGTAGGCAATCATGTATTCATACAGAGCCTCTGCGGTTTTGGGTGCTCCGGCAGCAATAAAGCTGGGGCGGTTGCCCTTCCGGCAGTCTGCATATAATGTGAATTGCGAAACCAGCAGCAGTTGACCGCTGACATCTTGCAGGGAAAGGTTGATTTTATCGTTTTCATCGGAAAAAATCCGCAGCCGCATCATTTTATCCGCCATTTTTTCTACAATGGTTTCGGTGTCGTTTTGTCCGATTCCGACAAGAACCAGATAGCCTTTGTTGATTGCTCCAACGACAGAGCCGGAAACGGTGACAGATGCCTGTGTCACTCTTTGAATTACCAATCGCATAGGGTTAATGCTCCTTTTTCTTCTGTTGTTTTTCTGCTTTCAGCAGGGCACGGGCAGCCGCAAAAGCAGCTGGTTCGCCCTCTTTTGCTAAAATGTCCAGCAGCTGCATGAGCTGCCGTTCGGTTTCCGGATGCAGGCAGCCGTTTTTTCGGGCAGTGGAGTTCTGGAAATATTCCAAGGGGGCTTGATCAGTGTACTGTTCGCCCTTGTAAATCTTGCTGGCAGCTAAGCGGTCGCAGAACATCTCTACCAGAAATCGGGCTGGCATTTTTACAGGCATGACTTTCTTTTCCACGGGGTTGTAGTCCGTCCAGTATTCAAAGTGATGGCGGTTTCTACCTTTGTGGTGCAGCCATGCGAGAGAATAACCGAGGATTTCTCGTTCTTTTTCGTTGGGGCTGCGATTTCCCTGATAATATTTCACGCCGGGGATGAATTCGGTCGGGCTGTATTTGGAAAGGTCATGGCGGAGTCCCTGCCAGAGAATCCCTGCTTTTTTGCAGTGGGCAATGACTTTATGCCGATGACGGGTAATCAATAAAAAGTGATGCCAGAGATTTCGCAACATGCTGCAATCGCCTCCTGTTGTTTATTGTATCATATTTTTTGGAAGCTGTAAAGAGAGCACATGCAAGGGCTTTTGGAAAATCTGGCTGTAATAGGATGGCTTGACTGAAATCGTTTTCATGAAACAAAAAGACTCGCAATCTGCGAGTCTTTTGTTCTGTTTAATAAACCATCATCATCAGGAAATCCCAGAACATATGCAGTCCAATCGGCAGCAGCAGACTTTTTGTTTTCACAAAAATCACGCTAAACAGAACGCTCAGCAGTAAAATGCTGATGAAACCGAAGTGTGCAAAGTTTGAGAAAAACGTGCCGTCCATCATCCACTTTGGAAAATGAATCATCAGAAATAGAACGGCATTGATGCCAATGGCAATCTCTTTATGAGATTCAGAGTAGGTGAGGTTCAGCAGCCAGCCTCGAAAAACAAGTTCCTCTGTCAGTCCGACAAACAGAACGACAATCACCGAGGAAAGTCCAAAATCGGGTAGAATCTGCAAACTGCCGTGCAGCCGATACGCTCCGAAGAGCAGATAAACTGCAAAGAATGGAAAGACCAGCAGCCATGGCAACTGATTGCGATTCCAGGAAAAGCATTCCTTTGGGGTGGCATAAACATCGCCGGAGAACCGACAGAGCAGAATCGCTGCTGGAAGCGTCCAGATGAGATTCTTGAAAATGCCGTTTGCAACGAGGGAACAGAGCCAATCTGAAGAAATCTGTGCGGTTAGAAATGGAGCAATCCAAACATGATACACTGCCCAGACTGCATAGAAAAGCAGAAAATAGACCATCAGCGTGATTGCTTTTTGTTTTTTTGAATGGGTCATGGAATCACCGCTTTGTTTCTTCATTCTGCTGCTGTTTCAGCAAATCCCGAATTTCAGTCAGCAGGGCAATGTCTGGAGCAACCTTTTCCGATTCTTTCTTCTTTTCTTCTTCTTTTTTCTTGAAGGTCAGATTCCGCATGGTGTTGACTGCCTTGACAATCAGGAATACACAAAATGCAGTAATCAGGAACGTGATGATTGCGGAGAAAAATGCACCAATGTTGATGTAAGGATGATTGCCCCACGGAATATGGAAGCCGAGGTCTTGGAAGTTGATGCCGGCAATCACTGCACCAACCAGCGGCATCAGCACATTGTCTACCAGTGCATTGACAATTGCGGTGAACGCACTGCCGACAACAACACCGACTGCCATGTCCAGCACGTTGCCTTTGGAGATGAATTCTTTGAACTCTCCAAAAAAGCGAGTGATTGCGTTTGATTTCTTTTGTGGGTCTTTGGTTTCAGTAGCCATTTTCTTGTCCTTTCTATTCTGCTGCGTTGTGGAAAAGAGGAATAACTGCAAACAGAATCCTTGATTTTTTATGATTATACCATAAATCGACACAAATTGTCAAATTGCATACCAAGAATCGGAGAATAGATTTTTTTGTGTCGGATGAAAAACAGGGCAACAGCATTTACTTTTTTTGAAAGAAGTAGTAAAATA
>UMLG01035930.1_pt1 | contig 58719 bp, 51 predicted proteins | sample 1966511 | NCBI WGS metagenome assembly UMLG01 (sample SAMEA4836195, study PRJEB28245) | human gut metagenome | biome: gut microbiome; material: fecal sample | place: Denmark | collected 2008
AATTTGCAAGAGAGGGTAGTATATTCTTATTATAACAAATCCCCTTTTTTGTGTCAAGCACAGAAAAAACAAACAGCAGAACGATTTTTCACGCTCTGCTGTTTGTTTGAAGGGGGTTTTTTATGAGAACTGCCGCTAATATTCGGCAAGGAATTTTTTGTCCGTTTCTGCAACACGGAAACGGTAAGGTGGCGGATTTTTCCGCAATTCAGATTGGATTATAATCTCTCTGTGATTCTTATGATAATCTAGAAATGTGAAAAATAGGTGTACAAATTCCGTATAGTTGCAAAAAATCCGATGAAAGCCAATTTCTTTTCCATCGCCATTGCTTTTATGAAAGCTTAGTGAAAAGTAGTTGTTCCGTTTGTGATAAATGACGGTAAATTATGTAAAATTCATCTTTTTTCTTGACAAGTTGCACAAACATCGCTATAATAAGGGCAGAAGTTTCCCTCATCTCAAAGAAAGGAGCGGTTTCTCATGAAATCCCAAAAGAAATGGATTGCAGCAATGTGCAGCATTCTACTCAGCAGTTCGATGCTGACACCAACAGCCTTTGCAGTGGAAGTGCAGAGCAACGAAGAAATGATTTACACGTTTCTAACCGAGGAATTACAGCTGAATGCAGCGGTCGCCAGCGGTATCTTGGCAAATCTCTATCAGGAAAGTGGATTTGAACCAACTGCCTCTTGCATCGACACCAATCACCAAATCAGCTATGGCATTTGTCAGTGGAATGGTGCTCGCTATGCAGATTTACAGGCGTTTTGCAGTGAAAATGGTTATGCGTATGATTCGCTGGATGGACAGCTTGCCTATCTGGAAAACGATTTGCTGACTACATATGCACCCTATTATTATGATACGCTGTTAAACGGCTTTGAAAATTCGGAAGACGGTGCATATGAAGCAGCTTATTCTTGGGCAGCCATCTATGAAGTTTGCAGTACGCTGTATCGTTCTGGGCGGGCAGAGTTGGCAAGAGATGTCTTTTTTCCGTCTTATGAATCCTATCTCCCACCGGAAGAATCTCCCTCTGACGTTGGCTCTGATTTTTATACCACCCTACAAGTTGGAGATGACTCCAAAACGCTTTCTATCACTACAGAGAAACAGGTACAGTTGCAGACAGAATCCACGCCGACACAGTGGCACATCTCTAAACAGGACGATGGCAGCTATTTTCTCATGCAGTCAGAAGGACGATACTATTTAAATGGGCAAACAGACTTGCTGACAGTATCAGAAGAGCCGAGCCGATGGTGGATTTACCAAACCGAAAACGGCTATGTGCTGCAAGATGCTGAAACGGAACAGGTCTTGCAAGATTCACTTGCTTTACAAGATACCGACATTGACACAGGAACTGCATTTTTAATGCAGCCCCTGCAAGCTCCAGCAACTGTTCCGTTGACAGTAAAAACAGCTGCAACACAAGCAACTTTCCAATGGACTGCTGCCACTGATACGGATAGCTATTCCCTTACCATTTGGAATGGAACAGACTCCACGCAAACCCCACTGCAAAATGACAACTGTCTGCAAGGAAGTTCTTTCCGGACAACACTTCCGGCTGGAACGTATACCGCTGTTCTGAAACAAATCAATGCAGCTGGTACAACTACGGGCGAACCGGTTACATTTACCATCACAGAACCAGTTCTGAAAACCAAACGCAGCAAAGCGGATGGTTTCCACTTTGACAAAGACAAGCAACTCCCATAAATAAAAATCGGCATCGTTTCAAACCATGCCGATTTTTTCTATTCCTATAAAACGCCTTCTAATTTTAACAGTGCAATCTTATTTTGCAGACCGCCACCGTATCCAGTTAATGCTCCATTCGCTCCAATGACCCGATGACAGGGAACAATGATTCCAATCGGATTCCATCCAACTGCACCGCCGACTGCCTGTGCAGACATGCGAGGAATTCCCTTTTTCGCTGCAATCTGCTTTGCAATTGCACCATAAGTGGTTGTTTGACCATAGGGAATCGCTTTTAAACGTTCCATGACTTCTTGACGAAATGCGGTCAAGTGCAGCATCGTATAAGCTGGTGTAAAAGCAGGCTGTTTGCCGGAAAAATAAAGGTCTAGCCAACATTCTGTTTCCTGAAAAATAGGCAGGTGCTGCCGGATTCCAGTTGTTGCATGCTTCTTTTCATCCGGTGAACCAACAAACCAAAGCCCTGTTAAAACGGTTCCATCACTACACATCCGCAAATTTTGAAAGGCATCCGGTGTATGGTAATCCCATTGTATCATTGCTATTTCATCCCCTTTGGTGCATGAAGCGGACAAGTGCCCTGTAATTCATAGTGGCAGTTGCAGCATTCATCTCCTGCTCCCAATGTTTTTGTTCGAGAAAATCCATTGCCCATATAGTGGGAAATCATAAAGTCCACGGAACAAATTCCCAGCAGCATTCCTTCCACGCCATATAAGATGGTGCATAGGCATAATTGAACGGAAAAATACTATCGCCGATGTCCGGCAGTTCTTTGGATACTTGATGAAAAACAGGGTCTGATAGGGCTTGAAACTGCTTCCAGAATGATTTTCCATAGGTTTCCTGAATGTATCGCTTACTCCGCATCATCGTCAAGTGATAAATAAACGCCTGCATGAAATCTTCCTTTCTTACTGCCACATCTGCTGGAAGAATTCAATCTTTTCGCCCAGTGCTCCCTTGCAAAAAGCAATCTTTGCAGAAAATGCTGGATTTCCACCAATGGCAACGGTTTTCGGCTCTATTAAAATCGGATAACCACCAGCCCGCACCGCTGCAACACATGCTTCTACATCTTTTACTGCAAAGGCAAAGTGTCGAATAACGCCTTGTTCCAGTTTTTCCGCTGTTTCATCCTGAAAAATCTCTACAATGCCTGCTCCCGTATCCAGCAAGATTCCTGTTTCCCATTCTGTCAAAACCGGAATCCGCAGCAATTCTGTATAAAATGCCCGTACTGCTGCATATTCTTCCGCATTGCTGCATTTCATAGAAACATGATGTATGCCTTGTATCATATCTGTATTCCTCCTGTTTTCTCAAAAGTTATATGGTTTACCAGATATTCCAACCGATTGCAATTAAGATAATCGGCAACAATACCAAAATCGTATTCCGGTGCATCTTTTTTCTGGCTCGTTTCCATTCTGCGGCGGACATGGCTTTGATTCTTGGTGTCCCCAACAGCGTCAGCATCACATCGGAAGCAATGTAAATAAAATATGCATTAATGATAAACAGGTAGAATGCACCCAACAGCATCCGAAATTTTCCATTTGCAAGGGCATATCCACAAGTACAGAGCGGCGGCATCAGTGCAGTTGCAATTGCCACGCCGGGAATAATATTATTGGACTTGTCTTTTCTGGTCTGCCCGACAATTCCAGCAACACCGCCTGAAATCGCAATGATGACATCAAAGAAATTGGGATTGGTACGAGCCAACAGCTGTTCGGTAGGCTCTTTGACTGGAGATAATAAGAAATAAATGGTTGCGGTCACAACACTCATTACAATCTGCACCGCAAACCCAAAGGAATGCCGATTGATTAAATAGGCATCATTGGAAACCGTTCCGTAGGAAATCGCCAAAATGCTGCCCATCAGCGGAGAAATCAGCATTGCACCAATGATGACCGCAATCGAATTGGTATTCAGCCCCACAGATGCAATCAAAATCGCACAAATCATGACGACCATGTTTGTTCCGGTAATTTTCCCGCCGGATAAAATTCGATCCCGAATTTCCTCGTTTGAAGCAGCATCTTCCGTAATTGAGAACATCTTTTTCAAAACAGTTCTAAAATTTTCCCGTTCTTTGTCCATTTCATATCGGTTCACATAGAAACCTCCTTCTTTGATCAGATGTTCTTAGAATACCACATTTTTCAACAAAAGTCAAACCAACACTACTTCGATTGTTTCTAAAAATTCACAAATCCATGGATATTCGTCACAACGATACGTGCCGTTTCTTTTCAAAAAAATTAGAAAAGGCTCTTGCTGTTTTTAGAAGAATGTAGTATAATAAAAAAAGCTTACTTTTATTATTTGTGCAATCTCACAAAAGGAGGGATTAGACCATGCAGCAAGTATGCAAATGCTGCGGCAGAACCATGGAGGTTTCCGAAACCGCCTATACCGCAACTTGCCATTTCTGCGGAAAACAACAAACACTTCCACCTTGCCACACCCCAAAACTGCGAAAACAATATGCACAAATCTATGCTCTGCGACAAAGCGGTGCGTTTTCTGCTGCAATCGAACAAATTGAACATCTGCTGCACCTCTATCCCGAAGAAAGTGAATGGTACTGGCAGCGGCTGCTCTGCCGATACGGTATGGTTTATCTGCCGGACATCGGAAAGAAAACATATTCCCTGCAATGCACCCAGCCACTGGACTGCCCCATTTCAGAAGATGCAGATTACTTGGCTGCCCTGCAATTTGCAAAACCAGAAACAGAACATTATTATGAAGCAGATGCCACGCTTTTAGAACAGGAACGGCTAGAAGAATGCCATCCCTCTGACCCGGAAAAAAATGCAGAATGGTTGTTAGAGAGCGGCTTTCAGAGCTTAGAGGCAGAGCATTGGCAGCTGGCAACGGCTCAATTTGACTTATTATTGCAACGGCAACCGGAAAATGCAAATGCTCATCTTGGAAAAATGATGGCACAATTGCAAGTTCGCCGAGAAGAAGAACTGCTGAAAACCGGAAATGCCATGGAGCAAACCGAACAATATGCAGAACTGATGCAGCATGCAGACCCAGCTTTTCGGGAAAAAATCTTGCAATATGAAAAGAAAGCCAAATATCAACAGGCAGTCTTGATGAAAGAAAAGGCAAACAGTGTAGAAGCGTTGCAAGCTGCTGTTGATTTACTGGAAACCATTCCGAATGACCCCGATGCAGAACGGCTGATTGTTGTTTGCAAACGACAGATGCGGGAACGAATGCTGGCATATTCAGAAGTGCTCATTGGCTGTCATGCTGCGGAACATCTGATTCTATCCGGTGAAAGCGAAGAAAAACGAATCATTGTTGCAAAATATTATTATGATTCCGATACAGAAGAAGAGGAACAAGCTGCCGCTGCTGCGGAACGACATGCAGCTCCGTTGAAAATTATTGACTTACGAACCATATTATTGTTGATTGCAGTTGTTGGATTGGCAGCTGCCCTTGTCATTGTGTTATTCTTCCAAAAAGAAGCACCACAAGTGCAGCCGGAACGGCATACATATCCTGCCATTCCCAGTATTTCAACGCTTTTAGAAACAGACTCTTCGCATTCTGCCACAACAGAAACCAAGCAATCTGTCAAAGCCGATGCAAAGATAGAAAGCAATCCCATTGTTTCCCAGATAGAACCCACACAAGCATTATTTACTGCGGACGCAGACGCCATTGCCTGCGGAGAATATCGGTATGTGCTGTCAGAAGGAAACCTCTATCGAATTGAAGCAGTTGGTTCTAACAGCGGACAAGAAAAAATACTGGAACAAATTCAAGAAATCCTGCCAGACCGAAACGAACGACTGTTATATCTACAAGCCGGAACGGTCGGATTTTTACAGGAAAATGGTGATTTTGGCGATGCGATTTCCAATAATAACATCAAAAAACTGTTTTTATTGCCAACCAATGATCAGCAAAATAGTGTGTTCTTATTATCAGAAGATGGAATGCTTTCTGATTTCCAATATATAGCAGAAACCAATCGTTATGAACCACAGGCAATTTTCATGGATGCAGATGCTGTTACTGCACAGGTTTCCGGATGGGAAACTGTAGCAAATTTGGAAATTATCGACCATATTTTGATTGGAACGGATGAAAAAGGAGCTCCGGTTCATGCCATTTCCTTGCAATTCTAATTTGTATCCCACCATTTTCAGCGAAAAACGAATAAAAAAATAAAAATCGCAGAAAAACTTTCGATTTCTTCTTCATTTTGACTTTTTTCTTTCGGGATGACACAAATTCAGAAAATGCTTGACAAACTTCCGGATTTGCGGTATGATAAATGCATGAAATCAATCGTTTCTGAAACAAAGGCGTTTCGTTGGTACATTCTTTTCGTTATCGTCATAAAATACATTACGTGACGACAAAGAAAGGGAGCGTTCCCTGCGATCGTCTTTTTTATTTTAGGAGGTTATCTATCATGTCGAAAAATGTTGCGGAATACTTTGCGTGTGATGTCTTTAATGATGAAGTAATGAAAGCAAGACTGCCGAAGGCAGTTTATAAGGCACTGACCAAGACCAGAAAGCTGGGTGTGCCGCTGGATCCGACTTATGCTGATGTCGTTGCAAATGCATTGAAGGATTGGGCAATTGAACACGGTGCAACACACTATACCCATTGGTTCCAGCCAATGACCGGTTCTACTGCTGAAAAGCATGACTCCTTTATTACACCAACAGACAACGGCATGGTAATTATGAACTTCTCCGGTAAGGAACTCGTAAAGGGCGAACCGGATGCTTCTTCTTTCCCGTCCGGCGGTCTGCGTGCCACCAGTTCGGCAAGAGGCTATACGGCATGGGATCCGACTTCTTTCTGCTTTGTAAAGGAAGGTTCTCTGTACATCCCGACTGCATTCGTTTCTTATACAGGCGAAACATTGGATAAGAAAACACCGCTGCTGCGTTCTATGGATGTTCTGAGCGAACAGTCCATTCGGATTCTGCGGTTGTTCGGCAATACCACCGCTACCAAGGTTACTTCCACCGTTGGCCCAGAACAGGAATACTTCCTGATTGATAAGGCAATGTATGACAAGCGGGAAGACTTGATTATGACCGGCAGAACCTTATTCGGTGCAATGCCGCCAAAGGGACAGGAACTGGATGACCAGTATTTTGCAAACCTGAAGCCGAGAATTCGGGATTACATGGCTGATTTGGACGAAAAGCTTTGGAAATTGGGCGTTTTCGCAACAACCAAGCACAACGAAGTCGCTCCGGCACAGCACGAAATGGCTCCGGTTTTCTCTACCACAAATATTTCCACCGACCAGAACGAACTGGCAATGGAAGTCATGAAGAAGCTGGCAGTCAAGCATGGTTTGGTTTGCCTGCTGCATGAAAAGCCGTTTGAAGGTGTTAACGGTTCTGGTAAACACAACAACTGGTCAATCGCTACCAACGATGGTCAGAACCTGTTGAATCCGGGCAGCACCCCAATGGAAAACTTACAGTTCCTGACATTCCTCTGTGCAGTGATTAAGGGCGTGGATGAATATGCAGACCTGCTGAGAATCAGTGCCGCATCTGCCGCAAATGACCATAGACTGGGTGCAAATGAAGCACCGCCGGCAATCATCTCCATCTTTATGGGCGAAGAATTGCAGGGTGTTCTGGATGCTTTGGTATCCGGTGATACTTACACCAGCCAGTCCATGACCTTTAAGATTGGTGTTGACGCCCTTCCGGATTTCCCGAAGGATTCCACCGACCGAAACAGAACTTCTCCGTTCGCTTTCACCGGCAACCGGTTTGAATTTAGAATGGTTGGTTCTTCTGAAAACATTGCTTGCCCGAACCACATGCTGAATACCATCGTTGCAAGTGAACTTTCTGACATTGCAGACAAGATGGAAAAAGTTCCGGCTGACAAGTTTAAAGATGAACTGAAGAAGTTGCTGGCTGAAATCGTAAAGGAACACAAGCGGGTTATCTTCAACGGCGACGGCTATTCGGATGCATGGGTGGAAGAAGCTGCAAAGAGAGGTCTGCCGAATTACAAAACCACTGCTGATTGTGTACCGCATTATGCAGATGAAAAGAATGTCAAGCTGTTTGAAAAGTTTGGTATCTTCTCTAAAGCTGAAATCGAAGCAAGAGTTGAAATCTTGCTGGAATCTTACTCTAAGACCATCAACATTGAAGCTTTGACCATGATTGACATGGCAAAGAAAAAGTACATTCCGGCTTGCTTGGCTTACTCCAAGGAACTGGCTGACGCAATTGCTGTAAAGAAGAGCATTGATGTTTGCAGCTGTGTGGAAAAGGATTTGGTCAAGAAGGTAACAGATGAAACCGAAAAGGCTTATGATGCTGTTCAGAAGCTGGAAGAGGTTACTGCTGTGGCAGCAGCAAAGACCTGCATGCAAGAAATGGCAAATGCTTATCGGGATACTGTCCTGCCAGTTATGGATGAACTGCGGAAGGCTGTGGATGCTCTGGAAGTACTCCTGCCGTCTACCATGTGGCCAGTACCGGCATACAGCGAAATGATTTTCAATGTATAAGATATAACTTGTTACCATTTGGTAATTCCTCATAAAATTTATAGAAGGGTCTGCTCATTGAGTAGATCCTTCTTTTTTCTAAAAAAATCATAAAAATCGGTTGCAATCATACACTTTTTTTGTTATAATAAGAAAGATGGAGCCAAAAGCCTACCATTTAAAATTAAAAAAGGAGAGGAAACTATGAAAAAAATTGCAAGTTTCACCATCAATCATGATTCCCTGACAAGAGGAATGTATGTTTCTCGTGTGGACGGCGATGTTGTAACGTATGACATTCGAATGAAAACGCCAAATAATCCGAAAAACGATTATTTGGAAGACAATGCTTTGCATACATTTGAACATCTGTTTGCAACTTATGTTCGGAATACCCCTTATTCCGATGAGATTGTCTATGTTGGGCCAATGGGTTGCCGGACAGGATTTTATTTCCTGACCAGAGATACCCTTCCAAAGGAAACCGCCATTCGTCTGGTGCAGGAAACCATTTCCTATGTGTTGCAGTTCGAGGGAGAAATTCCGGGCAGCAAACGGCGGGAATGCGGCAATTATCTTGCCCACGACTTGGCAGGTGCAAAAAAAATTGCACAGGAAATTCAGCCGATTTTGAAAGACTGGACACCTGAGCAGATGACATATCCGGAGTAAACTGATTATGACAAAAACACTTTATTTTTCTAATGCGTGCAAAAAACTTGCACAGAAAAAACAAACCCTGCAACCATTCCTATGGACAGTATTTTCTTTGATGTTATTGGCTGGCACTGCCTCTACTGTACTCTATTACATCTTTGCCGTATCCATCAATGAATTTCATTCCGACTGCACCGATACGCTCTATTGGGCAGAAGCAGCAATGCAGGGCAACGGACTCATCAATCCCGACTTCACCTATGCAACATTGATGCCCTTGGGCGGAAACCTCTTTATGCAGATTTGGATTCCGCTATTTGGCATTTCCATGAAAACACAGACACTTGGCATGGCGACTTTCTTCGTTACGTTTTATGTGTTCCTCTGTTTGATGCTGCGAGAGATGCATTTCAGCCTGCGTGCAACTGCGATTACAGTCAGTGTATTATTATTGACACTTTGTTCCAGTGTAAAACTGCGGGAAATCTTCTGGAATCATATCATCTATTACAGCCTTGGGATTTTATTCCTTGTCATTGGACTATTCTTTGTCCTGCATATCCGAAATCTCAGCGAACGGCGGCAAACAAAATCTGTGAAAATTCAAACGGTAATTTTCTATGTGCTACTGGCGGCAGATTTTATCATTTGCTGCACCAACTCCACAACTTCCATCGCACTGTTCGCTCTGCCGATTCTCGGCGGCGTGTTCTGCGAACGGTTCTTGGATATCCGTACACCCTGGAAGAGCCGGAAAAGTGTCACTGCTCTGCTTACCTTGTTGATTTGTGCCATTGGTCTGTATCTTGGCATGAAACTGGGAGCACATATTGATGGCGATGTACAGGAAGGATATGCAAACGCTTATTCTAGATTTTCCAATCCAGATACTTGGTGGGATCATATAGAAGCTTTGCCGCTTGCATTTTTACAGCTGTTGGGACTGAATGTTCAGGACAGCGACCTCCTCGCTTCCATTGAAGGCGTACGGGCAATTTTAACCATCTTCTATGCATTATTCCTTGCAATTGTTCCGATTATTGCACTTTGCTGCTACACAAAGATTGAAGAAGCCGGTGTACGGGTTTTAATCTGGGCACACTGGGTTGTAACTGCTTTTATTTTGGTTGGTTATCTGTGCGGTCTGTTGTCTGCCGGAATTTGGCGGCTCTCTCCAATTGTCTGTACCTCTGTTCTTGTTTCTCTTGCCTTTTTGCGTTGGCTCTATCATAAGGTAGAAACCAGACGCTGGTGTGTTTTGCTCTGTCTTCCGTTGGCTTATCTGTGCTTGCACGATGTACATAAGGTTGTTGAAATTCCAGTCAATGACTACAAGGAAAGCATCAACTACAAGCTTGGCGAATATCTGAAAGACCAGAATTTGACCTACGGTTATGCAAGTTTTTGGCATTCTCAGGCAATCACAGTTCTGGAAGACTCCGATGTAAAAATCCGGACTGTCAACTTTACAGATGATGAACGAGGCTTGGAAGCTTGTTTATATCAAAGTAATAAAAATTGGTTTGAAGATCAGCCGGGACAAGATCGGTATTTCCTATTGATGCAGCAGGATGAAAAGGAAAAGATGGAACAGTCAACCAGTTCCATTCTCACACTCCCGCATGAAGAACAAACCTATGAAGGTTATACCATCTGGATTTTCGACGAAAACATTTTCTAAAAACAGAATCCCCCATTCCTACTTGATAGGTAAGAATGGGGGGATTTTTTTATCTTTTATGCTTGCGGCTGCTCTAAAAAGTCAAACGCTTCTTTGAGTGTTCGGACACCCACTAATTGAATTTGAAAGTTAGAAGTTTGTAATCCACGCATGGACTGTTTTGGAATGATACAAGTTTGAAAGCCCATTCGCTCCGCCTCTAAGATTCGCTGCGTCAGGTTGGAAATGCTCCGTACTTCTCCACCTAAGCCCAGCTCTCCAAATGCGGTGACATGTTCCGAAATGGATTTATCGGTCAAAGAAGAATACAGGCAAAGTGCTACTGCCAAATCCCCCGATGGTTCATCCAATCGAAATCCACCGACCACATTCAGGTAAACATCCAGCGTTCCATAAAATAAACCGCAACGTTTCTCTAAAATCGCCAGTATAATAAATAGACGATTATAATCAAATCCGTTGGCAGTTCTACGAGGACTCGGCAAGCTGCTTTTTGTCACCAATACTTGTACTTCCGCCAGAATCGGGCGAGAACCTTCCATAACACAAGTTACACACGTTCCGGAAACATTTAGCGGTCTGCACTCCAGCAACATGGCGGATGGATTTGGCACTTCTTGCAATCCGGATTCCATCATTTCAAATACGCCAATTTCATTGGTAGAACCAAAACGATTCTTGACTGCACGCAGAATACGATAGGAGAAATTCCGTTCTCCCTCAAAATACAACACCGTATCTACAATATGCTCCATGACCTTTGGCCCTGCAATCGCTCCATCTTTGTTGACATGCCCAACAATAAAAATCGGAATATCATGCTGCTTTGCGGTATGCATAAAGAGATTGGTGCATTCTCGTACCTGCGTTAAACTTCCCGGACTGGAGGAAAGTTCTGTAATTTGCATGGTCTGAATAGAGTCAATAATTACAATATCCGGCTCACACGCTGCAATCGTATCACAAATACTCTGTGCATCATTGTTTGCAAGTAAGTATAGGCTTTCTGTTGTGACGTGCAAGCGTTCTGCCCGCAGTTTGATTTGTTTTGTGGATTCTTCTCCGGAAACATATAGAATCGAATGAGAAGCCCCGAAAAATTCACAGATTTGCAGCAGCAACGTGCTTTTTCCAATGCCCGGTTCTCCGCCCAGCAGAACGATCGAACCTTTTACCAATCCGCCACCCAAAACACGATCGAGTTCTCCGATTCCAGTTCGATAACGAATATCTTCTTGCGTATCAACTGCCTGCAACTCCTGAATGAAGTTGGAAAGATCTGCTTTCTTTCGAGAAGCTGGTGCTTTTGCAGCTGCTGGCTGTATGGTTTCTTCTACCAGACTGTTCCATGCTCCACAAGATGGGCATTTTCCATTCCACTTTGGGCTTTCAAATCCGCATTGCTGACAGCGGAAAACGGTTTTCGATTTTGCCATGAAACACTCCTTTAAGCCTGATACTGATAAATTGCAATATTTTCAAAGCCATCCAGCAAATTATCAATGTTTTTAAAGGCAATAGCAGTTCCCTTTGCGACACAGTTCATTGCATCTTTTGCAACGACACACCGCACCTTCAAGGTATGCTCGACCAGTTTCCGCAAGCCGCCCAGCATCGCACCGCCACCAGCCATCAAAACGCCGTTTTCGTAAATATCGCCCACCAATTCCGGCGGTGTTTCTTCCAGAACCGTTTTAATTGCTTCGATGATGTCCGAAATTTCATCCTCAACCGCTTCAAAAATTTCAGTTTCACTGATTTCAATCTGTTCTGGCATACCGCTGACCAGATTTCTGCCCTTTATATACATTGTCACATCTTCCCGAGGGTCAAATAAATTTGTCAGCTGAATTTTTGCCCGTTCTGCCATATGTTCCCCGATGAGCAGCTTATACTTCGTCTGCACATAACGGATAATTGCCTGATCCAATGTATTTCCAGCAACTTTAATGGAATGTGATGTTACAATTCCGTTCATGGATACGATTGCAACGTCTGTTGTACCGCCGCCAATATCCACAATCATATTGCCTCTTGCTTTTCCGATATTGACACCTGCTCCGATTAACGCTGCAATCGGTTCATCAATCAAATATGCCTTTCGAGAACCAGCACTCATTGCCGCTTCTACAACTGCCCGTTTTTCTACATCGGTAATGAACGATGGAACACAAATGATAATTCTAGGCTTCAGCAATCGTTTTCCAGTCACTCGCAGGATAAATTCCCGAATCATATATTGAGCCATTCGGTCATCTGAAATTACCCCGTTGGACAGCGGACGCACAACTGTGATATAGTCCGGTGTTTTTCCAATCATTTCATAAGCTGCCATCCCAACCGCCAAAACTTCCTTTGTCCGTAGATGATAAGCAATGGCGGACGGTTCTCTTAAAACAACCCCTTTTCTTCCCAAGGTAATCACGGTGTTTGCTGTTCCCAAATCAATCCCGATGTCTGTTGTTGCCATAAATTTGTTTCCCTTCCTTTTTGGTACACGCTGTTTTTCTGTTTTTCTCATGCTTTTATTTTTGTGGTTGTCGTTGCTGTTGCAACATAAACCCGTTCTGCTCCACATTGTTTCAGCAACGAAGCACAGTAATTTGCTGTGCTTCCCGTTGTCAAAACATCATCACATAAAATGAAAATATAGCCCTTTAGTGATTTTCCAGCCGATGCAAATTGCAAAACATTGGTACGCCGTTGTTCTGCATTCAACGTATGCTGCGGAATTCCGCCCGGCTTTTTCCAAAGCAAATCCGTACGAACCGGAATCTTTGTGACAAAAGAAATCGCATTTGCAATGCGTTCCGCCGGATTCTTTCCCCGTAAAATCCACTGATGCTGCTGCATCGGTACTGGAACAATGGCATCCGCCATCATCCAATCCGGTTTCTGCAGGATTCGTTCCCCTAATACTGTTCCCGTGTAGTTCGCAAAGTTTAAATTTTCTGCTTGTTTTAGCTGTAAAATACCCTGTCTGGCTCGTCCCTCATAACGACTGACTGCCATTGCACCATCGAAGGCAAGTGATTCCGAACACATACAGTCATCGAATGGTTTTCCGCATCCGCTACACACGGTATCCGGATTCAATGCCGTTTCAATCTGACACGCCTCACAAATCCATGCATCCCATGCAATCACCTGATTACAACAAGGGCAGCGATTCGGATACACAAGGTCAATCAGAAAGCGGTAACTGTTCCGGAGCAAATGTGTCTGTTTCATGCAATGTCCCCTCTGTCATCATATGCTTGAGGCAGGTGTAACGATGACACCGCCGATTATTATCTACCATCTGATAGATTTTCTGCTGTGAACCAATCAGAATCAGCAGTTTTTTGGAACGAGTGACGGCAGTATACAGCAAATTTCGATAATATAACTTCTCGAAGCCACCCAATAAGGGCAAAATCACCACTTCAAATTCGCAGCCCTGACTTTTATGCACGGTAATGGCATAGGCAAGTTCCAACTGTTCCAGCTGATCAAAACTGTAGACTGCTGTTCGTCCATCAAAACAAACAACCGCTTCCCCTGTCTTTTTCTGCAACGTCAGAATCTTTCCAATATCACCATTGAAAATACCTGCTCCTGGTTCGCCGTCTTTATGCCATTCCAAGTCATAGTTGTTGCGAATCTGCATCACCTTGTCTCCTTCTCGGAATGTATAGAGAACCGATTTATATTCCTGTTTTCCTCGGCTGGGCGGATTTAAAACCTCCTGCAAGCGACGATTCAATTCAATTACCCCTAATAACCCCTTTCGAGATGGCGTAATCACTTGAATATCATCCATTGGATGATAATGATAGGCATTCGGCAGCCGTGTTTTTACCAAATCCAAAATCAATTGCGTTGCATCTTCTGTTTTCAATCGCTGGAAAAAGAAAAAATCACTCTGCTTCTGCTGCAAATCCGGATAATTCCCCGTGATAATTTTATGGGCATTCGTGACAATGCAGCTTTGCTGAGCCTGCCGGAAAATCTGATTCAAAGCAACCACAGGAACTTGTCCGCTGTCAATCAAATCTTTCAGGACATTACCAGCCCCTACCGATGGCAGCTGGTCACTATCGCCCACCATAATCAACTTGCAACTAAACCGCAATGCACGCAGCAAGCTTTCAAATAGCAACACGTCTACCATCGACATTTCATCCACAATCATCACATCACAAGTCAGCGGATTGGATTCATTATGCCGGAATTTCGTTGCCCCTGCCATGTCAAATTCCACCTCTAACAAGCGGTGAATGGTCTTTGCCTCGTAGCCTGTTAAATCCGAAATTCGCTGTGCAGCTCGTCCGGTCGGAGCAGCCAACATGACTTGATAGCCTTGCTTTTCAAACAGAGAAATCATGCCATTCAGCGTGGTGGTTTTTCCTGTTCCGGGTCCACCTGTTAAAATCAATAAACCACGGGATAATGCAGATAAAATTGCCTTTCGCTGCAATTCTGCATATTGAATACCCTGTTCTGTTTCTTCTCGTTTGATTAAGTCCAGATAAATTTCTTGATCTTCTGGTGCAGAGAAATCCCGCAAGACGCCGATTCGGTCTGCAATATACTGTTCTGCCTCATAATATGCTGGCAAATAGACAAATTCCCGTGCATCTTTTTGATAGGAAACTAGATTTCCCTCTTTCTGTGCTGCCTGATAGGCTGCTAGAAATTCCGATTCTGAAACCTGTAAATATTCACATACTTTCGGCTGAAGTCGATCCAACGGCAAACAAGTATAGCCGTTGTGCGTGTTATGCTCCAGAATATAGCATGTTCCTGCTAAAATTCGCTGTTCTGCGTTTTTTGGAACTTTTAAATCATCCGCAAGAAGTTCTGCTTTTTCAAACGGCAATTCGATTCCCATTCCACACAGCAAATAGGGATTTGCCAGAATCATTTCTTTTGCACCGCTGCCATAGCACTGATAGGCTCGCATTGCATAACGAGAGCGAATGTTGTATTGTTGCAGAAACAGCATCAAGCTGCGTAATGCAAAAATTTTTTGTACCTCCTGTGCGATCGTTTCACATTTTTTTGGAGAAATGCCCCGAATTTCCATCAGGCGAGTGGGCTGTTTCTCCATGATTTCCAATGTCTGACTGCCAAATTCGGTTACAATTTTCTTTGCCAGAGCCGAACCAATGCCCTTAATCACACCAGAAGAGAGATACCGCTGAATGTTGATGGCATCTTCCGGCAGCTTTCGTTCTACATACTGTGCCTGAAACTGTAACCCAAACCGAATATGATTGACATAAGTACCATCTACGGAAAGCTGTTCGCCCTCTTCCACATCGCCCAGCTCTCCGACAACTGTAATCAATGTTCCATTCGCATCCAAATCCAAGACGGTATAGCCGTTCTGTTCATTGCGATACAGCACCTGTTCCACCGTTCCTTCGATATGCAAAACGGTTTCCTGTTCCAACGGAACCCCTCCTCTCTCAATCGTTTTACGCTACCCTTTATTATACTATTTTTTCGGACAAATTGCAATCATTTTTCGATGGAAAACGACATTCCATCAAAATTTTCTGAAATTCCGAAAATGTTCCACATTGGAAACGGGTGTGGTCTTGGCAATACTGTCGAATTTCTTCTGATTGCAGTGTCGGTTCTTCCGGCAGCAGCAAAAAAATCTCTGCGGTTTGCAGGGAAACTTGCCACTGTAAATTCGAAAACAAATGATTCAACTCTGCTTTCCAGTCTGGACGCAACTCCAGTGCAGAAAGCAGCACATAACAGGATGCCGGACACTTCTGATCGTGTAGTTTTCGTTTTGTGCAGATGCAGATTCCCTCAATTAGTGCCAGAATTGCAAGCAGAAACGCAATACCGAACAGTGTGGTCATAAAAATCGCCGCCTCTCACAGATTTTCGTTGCTATAATGTATGCAGCAGACAAGCAATTTTGATACAAAAAGAAAATCCACTTGACAATGGAAAAAATATCATTTATAATAAAAATGATATGTTCGTTTTTTGTAGAAACAAGAAACAAAACCAATTTTTTAGGATAGGAAGAGATGATATGGGATTATTCTCCTGCTGCTTTTCGCAGTCGACCCCAAAAGTCGGAGCAGAGAGCAAACCAGCCATTCAAAAATTAAAACAATGGGAAATCACACATTTTCCAACACCTCGGACAAGTGGATCGCAAAATCCAGCAATTCGATATCAAGTTTACCGAACCGAACAGGGATCATCCATTTCCTTGAAAAAGATGAAAGTCCCAGCAGCATCTTCTCAATCGCAAATGGAATTTATTTTCAGTAAAATCAAAACCATTACCAGTGGGATTGACCCTAATGAAGTTGCCTGTTGGATTTTTGATTATCGAACACAGATTTCCAATGAAATCCAGCGATTTTTAGAGAATCTCCAAAAATTAGAAAACCTGAATAAAACATTGCGAGAAGATTCCCTGTTTTTCGATATTGACCATGTATTTCAAGTGAAAGTGCGAAATCTTTATCATGAACTGTTGTTCTGTAAGTTTGAAAACCTCGGAAATGCTGCCTATTTTCAAAGTGTACAATCTCATCTAATCGCCATTCGCAAAGATATGAACGATTTGAACACCAATTTCTTGGATTATATGCATGCTCTCACCAATACGGAACAGGAAGATACCACACAGGACTTGGAATTGATTCGGATGCAAGTGCAAGCAATGGCAGAATTGACACAAAAACAAATTCAAGACTCCTACAGAGGCATTGGGCAATAAAATAACGGCTGTCTACACCAATATACCGTGTAGGCAGCCGCTTTTTGTATGATTATGCAAATCTTTTAATTTTTCTGTTTTGCTTTCCACAATGGAATCATCCGGAAGATACAGTACAACACTGCCAAAACACCAATGATACCGCCAGCATAGCCAATATTTGCAATCGAAAACTGATTGCAAACCGTTCCGCCCAGCCATGTTCCGCAGCCAATCCCTAAATTAAAAATACCAGAGAACAGGGACATTGCAACTGCTGAGGCTTCTTCCGGAACTGCCTTGATGGTTTCTGCTTGGAAGGCAACATTGAACGCTGTAACTGCCATTCCCCAGAGCACACAAACCAGAATTACCAGATACAAGCTAATAGATGCTACTCGCAAGCAAAGCAATGCTACTGCAACACTGGCAATGATGAATCGAATGAATGCATACCGATGCTTATCATACAGCCGAGAGAACAAGAAACTGCCCAACAGGCCAGCCGCACCAAACAGCGTCAACACAATGGTAATCCAGCTATCTGCCAGATGTGCAACCTGCTTCAGGAATGGTTCAATATAACTGTAACCTGTATAATAGGCACTTGCTACGAGAAACGTAATCAGATAAATGCCCAGCAGTTGCCGACGCTTCAAAATCTGCGGAAGCTGCCGAATCTGGAACGGTGTTCCGTTGGACATCTTCGGAAATACAAACAGCAGATAAAACAGCACCAAAAATGCAACGGCTGCCACACATAAAAAGGTCATTCGCCAGCCAACGGTTAACCCGATGACTCTGCCCAGCGGCAGCCCGAAAATCATAGCAACCGATGTTCCTGTAACAATCATACTCATGGCAAGCGTTTGGTGCTCCTCTGGAACGAGTCGAACTGCAATTGGAGAAGCGACTGACCAGAAAATTGCGTGCGTACAGGCAACGCCAATTCTGGAAACCATCAGCATTCCATAGCTGGCAGAAACCCCAGATAAAACTTGGAAAATGCCAAATAGAGCGATTGTTCCCAGCAATAACTTGCGATAAGACATCTTGGAAACCAACAGCATGAGTGGCAAAGACAACAAGGTTACCACCCAGGAATATACAGAAATCAACAAGCCTGCATGTGATTCTGTAATCCCGAAATTTGCTGCAATGTCAGAAAGCAGCCCGATGGGCATAAATTCAGATGTGTTAAAAATAAAAGCAGATACTGTCATCCCGATTAATGGCAGCCATGCTTTTAAAGGCATTTTTTGTTTGGTCATTTGTATGAAACCATCCTCTCTCATGATTATTCTGGTATTTCCGTTTCAATATTATAGCACTGCCTTTGTGGGATGTCAATTTTAAATATCAAACATTTTTCCTGGAAATTGGCTACAAAATAAGCAAGCAGACCCACAAAACGATAAGTCTGCCGAAAAACATGAAACAGACTGAAACATTTTCAGATTCTGTCACGTTTTTTCTATCTTTCCACACAAATTCTCAAAGATACAAAACAATCAGCAGTCCGCATTTTCACGAACTGCTGATTGTTTCAAAATCGGGTAACAGCCATTCTGCTGCTTCCCACATTTGTTTTCGCAGAAAATCCTTTGCATAAAAATAAAATACCTGCTCTGCTGCCTGTTGCAGCTGCTGTTCCGGCGGTTCTGTCCATAGATGAGATACGACTGCCATGCTATCTGTTTCTGCTGCACACGCCTGCAAAAATTCTGTCAGCCATTCTGGATGTTCTGCGAGTTGTTCTTCCCATTCCTCCGGAATTGCTTCTATTTCAACATCTTCAGAATCTGCGTATAAATCGGGAAAAATCATAGCTGTAATCATTTCCGCTTTCTGTTGGATGTTCATTGGAATCTGTTCATTTGGTTCACAGTTTTCATAATACCATCTGCTCAACGGGCAGAGATTTGCAAAACAGTAATCACAAAACGGCAAATTTACGTTGGAATCATCCCGATAAAACTGCCGCAGTGTTTCATATAATTCGATGTAACATTGATAATTGTCAAAATTTTTCCCGTTATCGAAATCAATATGATAAATCTGATATTGAAACGCTGCCTGCAAATTGGGAATGAAGTGCTCCCGATTCATCATCATGCCGTGTTTTCGGGTCAAAATTGCAAAAATAATATAGGGCTTTGCTGCCTGTAACTGTGGGTTTCCATTCAGCAATCGCAGCAGCTCTCCGATATTTTCTACATAAGCAGTGCTTTTTCTGCCAGCATAAAAAAACGGATTCTGGATGGACAAGTAGAAAATCGCATCTCGTTCATCTGTTCCCTTTTCTGCATTTCGCTGAAACTTCTTTGCTGCTTGTTTAAAAATGGGCAACTGTGCTTTTTGTATTGCCTGTTCCTGTAAAAATGACTGAAATTCAGAAACTGTTTTCGACTGCTTCAGCCAGACTCGAATATCCTGCTCTTCGCTGCGATTCTCTGGATGCCAGTCAAACAGCAATCCTCGGTCGGTAATCCAAGCTGCATAGAGAAACGACAGCTGCGAATCTCCAGGATGTTCTTGCAATGCCTGCAACAAACCCAAACTAATGGCTGCTGGATTTTGATTGGAAATCTGCCAGTGCTGTAATCCATCCTGAAACTGCTTTCGAAAATCTGCAACCGCAGAACTGGCTGCTTCCATGGTCAGATGTGCATCTTTCAACAATTGAGAAAGGGAAACATATGCCTCTGCTTCTTTGCAGAGAAATTGATAAATTTCAAATTCTTCTGTTGGATTCATCTTGCAGAATTCTCCTGTTCTGTGGGAATAAGACCGTTTTCCTGTAATGTTTGCCGCTCCTCCTGAATCTCTAGCATTAATGCTTGCCATTCTGCATCTTGTGCTTCTTTGGAAAATGCCAATATCCGCAGAAAAACTGCAAATTCCCCGGTTGCTGGCGGTGCTTTTCGAACCAACGCAATCCGGGGAATTTGTTTTGCTTTTTGGAGCAGCGAACGCTCGTTATGCTTCATTCAGTTGTCTTTTCCAATGCTTCCCGCAAGGTTCTCCATCCCAATACCGCACACTTTACCCGTGCTGGCATATGGGAAATATCCTGCAACGCAGATGCCTCTTCCAGTTCGTCCACTTCTTCATCCGTTGCAGTTCCCTTGATCATCTTCAAAAACAAATCGGATAAGTGCAGGGCTTCTTCTTTGGTCTTTCCCACAATCATCCCAATCATAATATCCGCAGATGCCTGCGAAATCGCACATCCATCACCACAGAAAGACGCATCTTGAATGACACCGTCTTCCACTTTCAAGTTCAGGAAAATGTCATCTCCACAGTTTGGATTGACCCCTTCCAGCTTGATGGTTGCATCCGGCAAATCATACTTGAACTCCGGACGTACGTTGTGCTCCGTTAAAATCTCATTATAAAAATTATTCGCCATAGCCCATACGCCTCCGAATATTTGAAACACTTTCCAAGAAACGATCTGCCTCTTCCTTGGTATTATAGAACATCACACTTGCTCTTGCAGAAGAATGAATGCCCAGATACTGATGCAGCGGTTCTGCACAGTGATGCCCAGCACGAATATCCATGCCGTCACTGCTCAAAATTTCGCTGATGTCATGCGGATGCACTTGATCTACCGTAAATGCAACAATTCCCGTGTGATTTTCTGCCTGTTCTGAACCCAATACATGAATGTGCGGAATAGACTGCATACCACGCAGCAAATATTCTGTCAACTCCTGCTCTGCCTGCTGTACGTTGGACATGCCCAGCTTTTGCAGATACCGAATTGCCTCTGCCAATGCGACTGCTCCGCCAGCATTTACCGTACCTGCTTCAAACTTGTGTGGCAATTCCGCATAGGTTGCATCATAACGAGAAACGGTTTCAATCATTTCTCCACCTGTCAGGAATGGCGGCATGGATTCCAGCAGTTCTTTCTTTCCATAGAGGACACCAATTCCCATCGGAGCAAGCATTTTATGCCCGGAAAATGCCATAAAGTCAACATCTAACGCTTGCACATCCACTGCCATATGCGGTGCACCCTGTGCAGCATCCATCAAGATGACTGCTCCGCACTGTCTGGCACGTTTCACCAATTTTGCGACTGGATTCACACAGCCCAACACATTGGAAACCATGCCAATTGCAACTAATTTTGTATGGTCAGAAAAAGCAGCATCCATTCGCTCTTTGGAAATCGTTCCGTCTGGGTCGCATTCCAGATAAACCAGCTTTGCACCGGTCATCCTTGCAACCATCTGCCACGGTAACAAATTGCTGTGATGTTCCAGAATGGAAACTACGATTTCATCGCCCGCTTTCAAGTGCGACAATCCATAGCTATAAGCAACCAGATTGATGCTTTCTGTAGTGTTTCGTGTAAAGATGATTTCTTCCGGTGCAGCTGCGTGAATAAACTGCTGAACCGTTGTTCTGGCTGCCTCATATCGTTCGGTTGCCTCAACACTCAGCGGATACAAGCCACGCAGAACATTGGCATTATAGCTTTCGTAAAATTCCTGTGCTGCCTGCAAGACACAAGCCGGCTTTTGTGAAGTCGCCGCATTGTCAAAATAAACACGGTCATGCTTGGCAATCAACGGAAATTCTGCCCGAATGGCTGCAATCTGAGAAGCGGTCATGTCGGAATCACCTCATCAATCGTTTTTTGCAGCAAATCTGCGGTCTTTTCATCCAATCCCTGACAAAGTGTTTCCAGCTTTGCACGGGAGATAATTTTTTCAGCGGTTTCTTTTTCAATGCCACGAGATGCAAAGTAGAACAGAATATCCTGCGGCAATTCGCCGATGGAAGCCCCATGACTACCCTTTACATCTTCTTCTGAACAGAGAATCAGCGGAATGGTCTTATTCACGACATCATCCCCCAGCAGCAAAACCGTTTCGTTTTCCTTGCCCTCAGAACCGGAACAGCCTGTCCGCAAGTCAATCGTACCACGAAAAATCTTTGCAGCATGGTTCTGTACCGTCCCCTCTGCGGTAATGTCACTCATGGTTTTCTTTCCAATGTGGTTGACAATCACATTCATATCCAAAGTACGATTCTGCTGTACCAGATAGCCAGAGTGGCTGGTGAAGCTACTGCCATCGCCAATCAAATCAGCTCGAACACCGGAAGTCAAGTTGCCCTTTGTCAAATACAGTCTTGTCAGTTCAATCGAACCCTTTTCCGCTGCAACACAGCCAACATCGTTCCAACTATCTGCACTGTTATCTGCCAAAACCTGAATGAGATGAACAGTTGCATTAGCTGCTACATGCAAAATTGTCCGAACCGCTGCATGATTTGCCTGTCCCTCCCAATTCTGTACAATGGTCAAATGGCTGCCTCCGGCTGCATTTACGAGCACCTGCAAAGAAGATTCTGCCTGTGGTGCATTCTGAATGGTCATCCGAACGGTATCTGTTGTGTTAGAAGCGGCTGCAATCTGCATGCCCCACTGAAAAACAGGGGTCAATGCTGCACCAACGCCAGTTTCCACGCTCTGTTCCGGCTCTACCTTTGAAACAGCAGAAATCTGTGTAGTTCCCTGCTCTGATTCTGCCTGTACGGTGCAAGCTGCGGTTGGTGTATAGGCAATGGTTTTTGCTTCGTTGACATCCAACCGATGCCAAGTCTTAACCGGCAGTGCATTTACAATTATCTTTTGTTGTTCCATTTTATCCACCTCACCCGATACTGCCCTTCATTTCCAGACGAATCAAATTATTCATTTCAATTGCATATTCCAACGGCAGTTCCTTGGAAACATTGTCCGCAAATCCGCTGACAATGCAAGCTCTTGCATCTTCTTCGCTCAAGCCTCTGGACATCAAATAGAAAATGGCTTCATTGCTGATTTTTCCAATCTGTGCTTCGTGTCCAACATCTGCCTTTCCGGTTCTAACATCAATTGCCGGAATGGTATCGGAACGAGAAATGGAATCCAGCATCAGTGATTCACAGGAAACAGAAGATTTACTGCCAACCGCTTCTTTCTGTACGGTAACGGCACTTCGGAATGTGCTGACACCGCCATCCTTGGAAATCGACTTCGTATTGATATAGGAACTGGTATCCGGAGCAGCGTGTACAACCTTTGCACCGGTATCCAAATCCTGACCGTTTCCGGCAAAGGTAATGCCTGTGAATTCCATCTTTGCACCCTTGCCCTTGAGGATGCTCATCGGATACAGATAAGAAACGTGCGAGCCGAATGAGCCAGAAACCCATTCAATCTTGCCGCCCTCTTCTACCAATGCACGTTTGGTATTCAGGTTGTACATGTTCTTCGACCAGTTTTCAATCGTAGAATACCGCAATGTTGCATTCTTGCCAACATACAATTCCACACAGCCAGCGTGCAAATTTGCAACATTATATTTCGGTGCAGAACAGCCTTCAATAAAGTGCAAGTTTGCACCCTCTTCTACAATAATCAAGGTATGTTCAAACTGTCCAGCACCCTTTGCATTCAGTCGGAAATAGGACTGCAGCGGAATCGTTACAGTTACATTCTTTGGAACATATACGAACGAACCGCCCGACCAAACTGCACCGTGCAGGGCTGCAAATTTATGGTCGGTTGGCGGAACTAACTTCATAAAATGCTTCTGAATCATTTCCGCATATTCGCCATGCATTGCACTTTCCAAATCAGTATAGACAACGCCCATCGCTGCGACTTCTTCTCGCACATTATGATAAACCAACTCAGAGTCATACTGTGCACCAACGCCAGCCAGTGATTTCCGTTCTGCCTGCGGAATGCCCAGCCGTTCAAAGGTGTTCTTGATGTCCTCCGGTACTTCCGACCAGTCACCTTTCATCTTGGTGTTCGGACGCACATAGGTGACAATCTGATCCATGTGCAAGCCTTCGATGGATGGTCCCCAGTCCGGCACTTGCAATTTGTTGTAAATTTCCAGAGAATGCAGCCGAAATTCTTTCATCCATTCCGGATCATTCTTTTCCTTGGAAATTTGTTCTACCAATGCCGGTGTTAAACCTGCATCAATTTTATAAAAATCATCTTCCCGATCCTTGATATCATAAACGCTTCTATCAATATCGGCAATCTGCTGTTTTTCTTCTTTCATGATGGTTCTTCCTCCTCTCAGCTTTGGATTTAGAGCGTTTCATAAGCGGAAAAACCATTTTCATTGATTTCATCAATCAGCGAGCTGTCGCCGGTCTTGACAATCTTTCCGTTTACCATGATGTGGGTTTTGTCCACATGCAGAGATTCCAGAATCTTGGTGCTGTGGGTAATAATCAGCAGGCTGCCCTTGCTGCCCTTCCGATAATCAGCGATTCCCTGAGAAACGGTCTTTACAGCATCCACGTCCAGACCAGAGTCTGTTTCATCCAAAATAACCAGTTCCGGATGCAGCATCAGCATTTGCAGGATTTCTGTCTTTTTCTTTTCCCCACCGGAGAAACCAACGTTCAAATCCCGTTCTGCATAAGACGGATCCATCTGGAGCAGTTCCATTTTTTCTTCCAGTTCTTTCTTAAAGCTGAAGAACCGAACCCGCTTGCCCGTCTTTGCTTCTACTGCACTGCGGATAAAAGCACTTACTGTAATGCCCGGAATTTCAATCGGGTTCTGGAACGACAGGAAAATGCCTTTTTTTGCACGTTCGTTGTCCGGCAAATCGTTGATTTTTTCACCCTTATAGAAAATATCGCCGCCAGTAATTGTATATTCTGGGTTTCCCATCAGGGTAGAACCCAATGTTGATTTACCAGTGCCGTTTGGCCCCATTAAAACGTGTACTTCGTTCTCCTGAATATCCAAATCAATTCCATGCAGGATTTCCGTTTCTCCTACATTGACCTTTAAATTCTGAATCTGTAACAATGTTTCCTGACTCATGTTTCTGGTTCTCCTTTCCAATTTGCAACTTCTGCAAGTGTAATACCATCTAAATATGCATTGATGACACCGGACAATCCTTTCCAGATGGGCAACACCTGACAAGAATCTGCTGTTTCGCAGATGGGTGCTCCCTGTACAATACAGGTGACCGGTTCAATGGATTCTTCTACTGCTCTTAAAATTTCCCCGACACAATACGCTTCCGGCTTTCTGGAGAGCCGATAGCCGCCGCCTTTTCCGCTGGCAGATTCCACCAAGTGTTGTTTGGAAAGTGCCGTTGTAATGCGTTCCAAGTATTTCAGGGAAACATTTACTTCCATAGAAATAATTTTTAACGGAATGAATGAGCCGTCTGCATGCTGTGCCAGATACATCATCAGCTTCAAAGCATACCGTCCTTTTGTGGAGATAATCATATTGCTACCTACACCTTACCTTTCGGTTTCCTGCCACTCATTATACACCAACTCCCCTACCGTGTCAATAGGGTTTAGCAGCATTCACAAAAAGTTATCTGCATTTTTATTTTTGGGCAATTTCTCCTTTTTGATACATCCACCACAAAAAAAGCAGAAAAAAGAGCAACAGAACTGCATTTTTCAGCTCCATTGCTCTCTTTTCGATATCAAATTTAATTCTGTCCGGTGATTTCCTGATACAAATCTAAATAATCCTTTGCAGAACGATTCCAGCTAAAATCACAGAGCATGGCACGTTTCACCAATGCATTCCACTTTCGCTTTTCCTGATACAATGCACATGCACGCTTCACAGCGTCCAGCATATCCATTGCATCGTAGGTCTTGAACGTAAAGCCGTTTCCGCCAATCGTTCCAGCATCGGTTACGGTATCTTTCAAGCCGCCTGTTTCCCGTACAATCGGAATCGTTCCGTATCGCATGGCAACCATCTGTGCCAAACCGCACGGTTCATTCTGGGATGGCATGAGGAAAATGTCTGCTCCGGCATAGATTCGCTTCGCCATCTGCGGCAAAAAGCCAATGTGTACAGAAACCTGCTCCGGATGCTGCAACTGCATCTCCCGGAAAAAGTCCTCGAAAATTTTTTCTCCGCTGCCCAAGATGACAAATCGACAGCCCAGTTCCAACATTTCCTGAAACGCATATTGAATCAGATGAATGCCCTTGTGAGCGACAAACCGGGTTACAATGCCAATCACTGGCTGACCATTGTCTTCCCACTTCATTTCTTCCAGCAAATCAGTTTTGCAGGCTTTCTTTCCGGTTCTGCGGTTGACCTGATAGTGTTCTTTGATGTCCGGATCTGTTTCGGGATTGTACAAATCCACATCGATTCCGTTCAAAATACCACGAATACCATCCTGTCGGCGAACCAGTTCCCGATCCATTCCATAAGAGAACCACGGATCTAAAATTTCTTTTGCATAAGTTGGGCTGACAGTTGTCACACAATCTGCGGTTTCAATCGCACCTTTCATCAGGTTGACACAGCCGTCATAATCCAACAAGTTGGTGTAATAAGTCGGAATCCCCATCAATTCGGAAATGATTTCTTTTCCATAAACACCCTGATATTGAATGTTGTGAATGGTGTAAATCGTCTTGATTTTCTCATAGCCCTGCCGATATTTATAGAAAATATCATAATAGACCGGAATCATTGCTGTCTGCCAATCGTTGCAATGAATCAAGTCCGGAAAGAATGCAATTTCGGACAACAGCTCTAATACTGCTCTGGAAAAGAAAATAAACCGCTCCGCATCGTCATAAAAGCCATACATACCATCCCGCATAAAATAATAAGGATTGTCCAGCAGATAATAAATCACACCATTTCTCTGAATGGTATAAACGCCGCAGTATTGTTTTCTCCATCCAATTTCCACATCAAAATCCTTTAAAAAGGTCATTTGATTGCGAACAGCGGGCTTTACGCTCCGGTAAAGGGGCAGTACAACTCTACAATCGCACTGCTGTTGTACCATTGCCTTCGGCAACGCACCCATCACATCTGCCAGTCCGCCAGATGCGGCAAACGGCAATGCTTCACTGGCTGCATATAAAATTTTCAATCATTCTCATCCTCTCCGTATATTCGTTGCAATCGGGGTATCATACAGAATAGAAGCACTGCTGCTCTCTGCAAGACAGTGCTTCTTTCTCATCAATCTTTTTAATACAATCTATTTTTCTTAGATTTTTCCGTTTTTGCTCAGGTACAGCGGGAAATCATCCGAACCAGTCAATACCTTATCGCTGGAAATGTCTACATTCTTATCTGCAATCACACGTTCAATATTGCACTTTTCGCCAACATGTGTGCCCTGCATCAAAACACTGTTCTTTACAACGGCATCTTTTCCAATCCGAACACCACGGAACAGTACACAGTTTTCAACGCTGCCTTCAATCACACAACCGTCTGCAATCAGAGAATTCTTGACACTGGATTCCAGACCGTATTTTACGGGTGCATTGTCGCCAACCTTGGTATAAATCGGAGCAGATTCCTGGAACAGACCTGCACGAGTATCTGCCTGCAACAAAGACAAGTTTGCCTGATAATATGCGGCTAAGCCGTCAATCTTTGTAAATACACCCTTGTGTTCATAGCCCTTGATGACAAATTCATCTTTTCTGCCTTGCAGTACATCTCTTACCAAGCTGTGCTGGCTCTTGCTGGCTGCTTCCTGTACAATCTTCTTCAAAAATTCTGTCCGCATGATAAACATTTCCAAAGAAACATTGCATTCTCCAGTAATTGCCGGTGTAATCAGAACTTCCTTGACAGTATGATTTTCATCCACACTAACGACATTGGTAGACGGATTCTTTTCCTTGCTGTAAAAGCCCTTGGAATAGATGATGGTAATATCTGCTTCTGTATCAATATGCTGCTGCAGAGCGGCATTGAAGTCAATATTGGTTACCACATCACAGTTGGAAAGGACAACATATTCCGATTTGGAGTGTTCAACGAACTCCCGAACATTGTTCAACGCTTCCAGTCTGCCCTGATAAATACCGCCGCCAACGTGGCTGAACGGTGGAAGCAGATGCAGACCGCCAGTTTTACCAGTCAAGTCCCATTCTCTGCCAGAACCCAGATGATCCAGCAAAGAACCATAGTTGGACTTTGTGATAACACCCACTTCTGAAATTCCGGAGTTTACCATGTTAGAAAGCGGAAAGTCAATCAGCCGATATCTTCCGCCGAACGGAATCGAACCCATTGTCCGCAGCTTTGTCAAATCAATGACATTGGTATCATTGATGCTGGCAAAAATCAAACCTAATACTTTATTGTTCATACCCATTTCTGCCACCGCCTTTATATATTCTCTGAAATAATCTGTTTCGGGTCAACTTCCTTGTTTTCCGAAACGGTAATATCGTGTCCCAGAACGGCGATACCCCAATCGTCCCGATTTTCTACGGATTCTGGGCTCTTTCCAATTCTTGCACCACTTTCAATCACACAATTTTCGCCGATGATGGCGTATTCTACAACCGCACCCTTTTTAATCGTTGTGCCCGGCATAATAATGCTGTACTTGACGGATGCTCCTGCTTCAATTGTAACGCCTGCGGAAATGACAGAGAAGTCAACCGTTCCATCGACATTGCTGCCCTCGGTAATCATCGAGTTTTCAATGTGTGCGTTTTCTCCTACATACTGCGGCGGCATGTTGTTGTGTCTGGAATAAATCTTCCACTGCGGGTCATAGAGATCCAGCGGTACGCTTGGGCTGAGCAGATCCATGTTTGCTTCCCACAAGCTATCCAGTGTCCCAACGTCTTTCCAATAGCCTTCAAATTCATAAGCGAACAGCCGTTCTTCATTTTTCAGCATGGACGGAATAATGTCCTTACCGAAATCCTTTGAGCCAGTATTTGCGTTTTCGTTTTCAATCAAATATGCCTTTAATTTGCTCCAAGTAAAGATATAAATCCCCATGGATGCCAAAGTGGACTTTGGTTCTTTCGGCTTTTCGGTAAATTCTGTTACACGGCGATTTTCATCACAAGTCATGATACCAAACCGAGAAGCTTCTTCCTTCGGAACATCAATAACAGCAATCGTGCTTGCTGCGTCATTTTCTACATGAAATTCAAGCATTTTGGAGTAATCCATCTTATAAATATGGTCGCCACCCAGTACGATGACATATTCTGGATCATACCGTTCGATGAATGCCATATTCTGATAAATTGCATTTGCAGTGCCCTCATACCAGGAAGCACCTGCTGCGGTCTGATACGGCGGCAGCACATGCACACCACCGTGCATTTTATCCAAATCCCACGGCTGACCGTTTCCAATATATTCATTCAGAACCAACGGCTGATACTGGGTCAACACACCAACCGTATCCACACCGGAGTTGGTGCAGTTCGATAACGGGAAGTCAATAATACGATATTTTCCGCCGTAAGGAATTGCCGGCTTTGCCACTTTCTGTGTCAGTGCATATAGACGGCTGCCTTGACCGCCTGCCAGAAGCATGGCGACACACTTTTTCTTGATTTTCATTGTTTGTATTCCTCCTAACAAAAGTGCTTGGATATGCTCAATTCTACTGTAAATACAATAGAATGCATCAGCTGAATTCAGGGATTTTGCTTTTTCTCTGCGGTTTCTGCGGATGAAGCAATGGATTTTGTTGCACGTCTGGCATGAATCTTTGTGGTTGTTCCCTTTTTCGTCAGACGCTTTTTGGTGGGAACATGTTTCAGATAGACAACGGACAATGGTGCTAACGTCATTGAAATATGCTGTTCAAAACCATGCATCGGTTCTGCAATGGTGCGGAATGTTTTTTCTGAAACGCCACTGCCGCCAAATACGGTATCGTCAGTATTAAAAATGAGCTCATATTTTCCTGCAAACGGAACGCCGATACAATAATCGTTCCGCAAGACCGGACAGAAATTGCAGACAACCATGACTTCGTTGCCATCATCATCAATCCGGCGGAATGCAATCACACTCTGCTGATAATCATCGTTGGAAATCCAGCTAAAGCCTTTCCAAGAATCATCGTTTTGCCAGAGCGGTGCGTGCTCTAAGTAAAATTTGTTTAAGGCTTCTGAGAATAACAACATTTTCTGATGTTCGGGCTGGTCTAACAAATGCCAATCCAATTGTGTTTGATAATTCCATTCGTTGACTTGTGCAAATTCCTGTCCCATAAACAACAGTTTTTTGCCCGGATGTGCCATCATATACGCTAAGAATGAACGATACGTTGCATACTGGTTGGTTTCGTTCCCCGACATCTTTTTCAACATGGAACATTTTCCATAGACAATCTCATCATGAGAAATCGGCAAAATATAATTTTCTGAGAAACAATAGAAGAATGAGAACGTTATTTTATCATGGTTGAAAGAACGGTAAATGGGGTCTAAGGAAACATAGCTGAGCATGTCATTCATCCAGCCCATGTTCCACTTGAAATTAAATCCCAAACCGCCAATATCGGTTGGCTTCGTAACCAATGGCCATGCAGTGGATTCTTCTGCAATCATCAAAACATCTGGGTTTCGGCTGAATACGATTTCATTCAGTCGCCGCAGGAAGTCAACTGCCTCTAAGTTTTCATGTCCGCCATAAACGTTTGGCCGCCATTCCTGCCGGTCATAATCTAAGTAGAGCATAGATGCCACGGCATCTACTCGCAAACCGTCTACGTGATAATCTTCTAACCAGCTGCATGCACTGGAGATCAGAAACGAACAAACTTCGCCCTTTCCATAGTCAAATACCCGTGTACCCCAAGATTTGTGTTCCATTTTCAGTGGGTCGGTATATTCATAACAATAAGAACCATCAAATTCACAAAGCCCTGCGGCATCTTTCGGAAAATGGGCTGGAACCCAGTCCAGAATAACACCAATGTTTGCCTGATGGAACAAATCCACCATTTTCCGGAAGTCATCCGGTGTACCATGACGGGAAGTCGGTGCAAAATAACCGGTTACTTGATAGCCCCACGACCCATCAAACGGATACTCTGTCAATGGCATGAATTCCACATGCGTATAAGACATTTTTTTCAAATACGGAATGATTTCCGTAGCAAATTTCAAATAACTCGGGAACTGTTCCCCTTCCTTGTGTTTCCAAGAGCCAAGATGCACTTCATAGATATTCATGGGTTCTTTGTATGGAATCCATTTTTTTCGCTGCTGCATCCATGCGGCATCTTCCCACTGATAACTGCTTTCAAACAATTTGGAAGCAGTACCGGGACGAGTTTCAAAATGCACAGCATAAGGGTCAGACTTTTCCAGAATCTGTCCATTTTGTGTTTCGATACTGTATTTATAGAGGTCAAATTGCTTCAATTTTGGAATGACAACTTCCCATACTGTATCTGAAATTTTTTCCATTGGATTTTGCGTGCGATCCCACTGGTTAAATTCCCCAATGACAGAAACGCTTTTGGCAGTTGGTGCCCAGACCCGAAACCGGTGATAACTGCCTCTTCCTCGTTTAAAGGCATGTGCTCCGAAAAACTTTCCTGCTTCGGCGTTTTTTCCTTGGTGGAACAAGTACAGCGGAAAATCATTTTCATTTGCTTTTGTTGTTGCCAGCATGATGTGCCCTCCTTTTTTTCCGGTATTCATATTTTAACATATTTTGCGACAAGATTCAAGAGTTTTTTGCCGTGTCATCTGATTTTTATACATCACGATAATTTCCAACTGTTTTCTTTGTGCAATTTGTACAAAGAAAACGGTATGGGTGTTTCATGTTTCTGGTTATCTGTATGAAAAACTTGGGTAAAATCAATTCGCATTCCGACACAGCTTCACAACTGTCACAGTGATGTCATCTCGGTGCTTTCCGCCAGAAAAAATGTCTGCTTTGGCACAAATTTCCTCTGCCATCCTACGAATATCATCAGTTGATAACAAAAGTTCCTTAATAAAAGAATATTCTGTTTCATGGATCCCGTCTGAAACCATAACAAACACATCATTTTCTGACAACAAGATTTGCTTTTCGTAAAGATCAGAAACCGCCGTTGATCCAATCGGAAACGTAGGAGCACACACTCGCAAGATGGTGTTTCCCTGCCGAATGAGCGTGGAGGCTGCCCCGGCTTTCAAGAGCGTCAACGTGCCCTCATCCAAATCGACACGGGCAGCGTCTAAGGTTGCAAACGCCTCCCCTGCGGATTTTGTCACCATCAGCCCATTCATCAGCCGAACCGCTGCCATATCTGAAATACCACTGCAAATCAGCTTGCGAAACATCTCTGCAGTCATTTTCGATTCAATCGCAGCATTTGCCCCCGTTCCCATTCCATCGGAAAGCACAATATACGTGCAGCCTGTTCCATCCTGAAAGCGAATAGAAGTATCGCCGGACATTTCCGCCTCTTCTGTTGCTGGAATTGAAATTGTATATTGTTCCAGCTGATACCGCATTGCCTGACACATCCGATACCGCATAGTGGAACGAGTGCGGACAGGCTCTAACTCCTGTAAAGCAATGCCCAGCGACTCCGAAAGCATATGACAAATTGCTGGCATACAGCTGCCAATGGAACGGCTTTTGCAATAGAGTTCTACCACCAACCGTTCTTTTGCGGTGTAGTAGGCAATGACATAATCAAAATCATAGCCGTACCGCTCCAAAAAGCAACAAATGCGGTCGGTTAATTCTGTGCTGTACCGCACTGTCATTCGGTCACCTACAGAGGCAATCAAATCTTCTGTTGCTTGCAATTGCTCAAATAAAATGTGTCGGCTGGCATCCATCCGAGAAATCTGCATGGTTTCCATCTGCATACGCCGTTTTTCTCGATAAAATTGCTGCTGCAACTGTTTTGTATGCAGGCAATCGGACAGACTTTCCGGCACTTCCGGCAGCGTGGAAACGGGCTGCCGTTCCATCTCCGAAAAGGCAGCATCCGTTTGTGTGTGCTGCAATTCCCAGCAGTGATGCTGTGCCTTACAGCCTGCACAAATGCGGTCGCAGACGGCTTCTTTTACCGGTTCTGGCTTTTGTTTTTGTAGCAGGGCTGCAATTTCGCTGGTGTCCTCCCGAACACTGTGAATGGCTTCTGACATAAACTGCAAACGGGTAGAAATCGTCTGCATGGTACTGTCATAGCTGCTATTTGCAGTAATCAACCAACGGTCAAAGCAAATATTATTCAATAGCAGAAATGCAATGCAACCTAAAAACAAATCTCCGATGGAAGAAAATGTAATGACCTGTAAGCCAACTGTCAGCTGTGCCAATGCATTGATGAGGAAAAAGGCAATGGTCATCAGTCCAATGCCACGGTCTACCAAATATCCAGACAACAGCCCTGTAATCGGCAGAAACAGCAATGGCATTCCCAGTTCTCCGGCACAAAGCATGGTTCCGCAAGCCGTCAATGCTCCGCAAATTACACCGCCCATATAACGAAATCGCCGAGCTGCCAGCAATGTTACCGCAATTCCTAAGATTCTGCCAAAATTCATAAATGGATAGTCAAAAGAGGTCAACGCAGCAATACAAAGAATATAGACAATGGCAGCTGCACAGCCTGTTGCAGATTTCAGCTGAATTTTCTGTTGATTTTGCAATCCCAGCAAAACTGTATGTAAAAACCATGCAGTTGTACCCGTTAGGCACGCTGTCATTCCGTATAGCAAAAAATCCTGTGCAGTTCCATTCATCAAAAAAGACAATAAAATGCCACTGAACAGCGTACAGCCGCCCGTGCAGAGCGATAAAAATGCAGCCGAATGATAATTGCGTAAAAATAGCCGTGCACAGGTAATCAATAACAGAGCAAATAACAATGGCAGTCGCTCCAGTAATAAATCACTCATGAGATACCGCAACAATGTTCCAATTAAAACGGCGATTGCTCCAGTACTGGAAAGACAGCCTGCAATTGCCAGTGGCAGTGGCGAGGGCAAGCTCCCAATTTCTGCCCCTGAAAATATCAGTCCGCAGAGAAAGGCAATCCCAGCTTCCCCTAATAACCTTGAAAATGGATTTTTTCTGACAGCGTGTACTTGTGACATAACAATACGTCCTTTCTGTTTTTCGTTCCGAACTTTGATGGAATCACACATTATTATATAAAGAAAGTCCTGCTATTCTCTGTCAAATCTCGTTGTCTTTTTTCTTCCGGAAATCTAATTTCCCCTGTTTTTTCCTCGAATCTACAAAAAGAAACAGACAAGCATTGGAAAATCATGCTTGTCTGTCGAAAAAGTACTGTATGAAATTTGTATTTTTGAATCAGTCTGCATAATGGCTCAAAAATTGTTTGGTTCGTTCTTTTTGCGGATGCAGGAATAAATCATCCGGTGTTCCTTCTTCCACAATCACACCATCTGCCATAAAGATAACTCGGTCAGATACTGCCTGTGCGAATCGCATTTCATGCGTAACAATGACCATTGTCATATGGTCTTCAGCCAACAGACGAATGACGGCTAAAATTTCCCCTGTCAATTCTGGGTCTAAAGCAGAAGTCGGTTCATCAAAAAATAAAATTGCTGGTGACATCGCCAGTGCCCGTACAATCGCAACTCGCTGTTGTTGTCCGCCGGACAATTCACATGGATAAGCGGACGCTTTTTCCTCCAGACCAACTTTTTTCAAAAGTTTGATTGCATTTTCCGTTGCTTCTTTTTTAGAACGCTTGAGCAAAATGCATTGTGGCTCTACAATATTTTTTAATACGGAATAATGTGGAAACAAGTTGAAATTCTGAAAAACCAAACCAAAATAAGTCTGAATCTTCCGAAACTGTTTTTTCGGTGCATAAACCGGTTTTGCATTTAATGCCGCTGTTACCGCAGTTTCCCCCATATAGGCAATTTCTCCGCTGCTGAGTGTTTCCAAAAAAGTGGCACACCGCAGCAATGTCGATTTTCCGGAACCGGAAGGCCCAATAATGGAAACGACTTCCCCCTGATTGACAGTCAGGGAAATATCTTTCAGCACCTGTACATCGCCGAACTGCTTTTGCAGGTGGGAAATGGTTAAGTATTCTGCCATTTTTGCCGCCCCCTTATATCTTATAATAATTCATCTTTTTCTCTACCAGTGCCATTAAGCCGGCAACCAGCAAATTAAAGACATAATAGAAAATAGCAGCAGCCAAATATGGCAGCATGGAAGTCTGTGCAGCGGCAATCTGCTTGACTTCAGTAAACAATTCTGTATAGGCAATTGCAAATGCCAAAGAAGTATCTTTCACCAGTGTAATGGTTTCATTGGTGACTGCCGGCAGAATCCGTTTGATGACTTGCGGCAGAATAATCCGCAAGAACATCTGAACACGATTATATCCCAAAATCCGGGAGGCTTCGTATTGTCCAACTGGAATGGACTGAATTCCGCTTCGGAAAATCTCTGCAAAATATGCCGCATAATTCAGCGAAAATGCAAGAATAACCGCATAAAACCGATAGGATGTACTCAATGGAATCTGAAAAACAAAGTAAGGGCCAAAGTAGACTACCAGCAATTGCAACATCAACGGCGTTCCACGCAGAACGGAAATATAAATCCGTGCCAGCCATTGTAATGGTTTCCAGCCATACATTCGCATGACGCAAACAATCATACCCAACGGAATGGAAAAGACCAACGTCAGCAGGAAGATTGCCAGCGTCCGCAGCATACTATCGCCTAATTGTGCAATAATCTCAAAAAATGACATCTTGAATCGTACGCCTCACTTATTAGTCTAAAATGACGCTGTCTTGCAAATCCCATTTTTCTGCAATGGTCTTAAATGTTCCATCGGATTTCATTTCATTTAAGGTATTCTGTACCTGATCCCGCAGGGTTTCGTTACCCTTCTTAAATCCAACCGCATACTGTTCTGCTGCTAACGGCTGATCCAAAATGGTGAAATCGCCATCTCTGGATTCCAGCTGATACTTTGCAACCCCGATATCCATTGCAATTGCATCGACTGCATTGGATTCCAAGTTCAAGAAAGCAGTGTTATATTCTCCAACTACCAGCAATTCCTTGAAGGAATCCTTTAAGGCTGCATTATCCTCTTCATTCAAAGCAGCTTCTGCGGAAGAATCCGTCTGTACCGCAACCGTCTTACCAGATAAATCATCAAATGTCGTAATGCCACTATCAGACTTTACAACAAATACCTGACTGTTGTCCACATATGGGTCTGACCATGTATAGTCGTCTTCTCTGCCATTCATGGTGAAACCATTCCAAATGCAGCTAATCGTTCCGGAATTCAGTTCCATATCCTTAGAATCCCAGTCAATCGGCATTTTTACGAGTTCCCAGCTGTTCCGAGAGCAAACTTCCTGTGCCAGATCTAAGTCAAATCCAACATATTCCCCACTGTCATCCTGATAACCATATGGCGGAAATGCAGCATCAAAACCAACAACAAACTTGTTGTCGCTCAGTCCGTTGCCATTATCCGCAGTGCTGCTATCATCTTTGCTGCCACAGCCACTCAATGCTCCCAACATTGCAATAGCTGCTGTTGCAGCAACCAGTCGTTTCATCCACATCATTTCTAATTCTCCTTTTAAAATCTCATCGAATTTACGCACATGCGTGTTATCATTATAGCATGCTAACACGCTGCATGTCAAGGTGCAATGTCGAAAAACTATTTTTGTTTTTGAAAAATCAATGGTTTGGAATTAGAAACAGATGCAATTTTGTGAGAGGGAGACAGCAAATCTCGATAAATTTCGACTAAACCGCACTTCAATTTTATGCATATTTCCGTTTACACATAAAAAATTCTGATTTCATACAAAAAATAGCTTGATTTGCAAGCTGTATCTGACAAAATTTTACTGGTTTTCGCCTGCGAATCTTCCTGCATTTTTATGCACACTTCTGGTTTGCAGCCATAAAATCAGTTATTTTATCAGAGTAATAACGGTTCTTCTACATGCAAAGAAGAACGTACACCAATGTGTTCTACTTTACTTTCATAATGATTTCCCAGCTGATAAAAACGCAAACTATCTTTCTCTGGGTCAATCAAATCAATCAGTATCTGCTTTACCTTGCGAAATTCCGCAGCGTCTAACACACATTCAAATACAGAATTTTGCACCCGTATCCCATAATTAACACACTGCTTTGCAACCTTCTGTAATCGACGCTTTCCTTCTTTGGTTTCTGTATTGACATCATAAGTAATTAAAATTAACAAATCTAATCACTTCCGCATCATCGCTGGATAGTCCTCCAAATCCCCACGAATATATCTTGCCAACAATAGGGCTTGTGCATAGGGCAATATTCCATATTGCACCTTCTCCTTTAGAAAAGGATGCGGAATCACTTCTGCCTTTTTCTTTTGCCAGGCTTCTAAAAATAGCCTTCTGCCCTCTTCATTCAGCCAAACCCCACCATCTGCCTGTTTCTCAAATTGCTTTTTCTGAATCATTCGCCGGTTAATCAATGTCAATACAAATCGGTCACACAATGGTGCACGAAATTCTTCTACCAAATCCAATGCAAGCGAACGGCGTCCTGGTCGGTCTGTAGCAAAATTAAATCATCCCATACAGAGAAATAAACAGATGCTGCCTCTCTCTCAATTCCACGCAGAGAATCCAAATCAGATGATTCCCATGCTCGTTGTGCTGCTATTCGCAGAAATTCAGACTTCTTCTGCATTTTTTCGACATCTATTCGCAAACCATGATCTCGAATTGCACGTTCCAATACATATCGACTATTGAAAATCTTCCCGGTAATCATACTTTTTGCAATTTTCAGCCGTTCGGATGATTGGTCAGCCATCCGATATTGCTGCCGACGCAGCAATACATTTCCGCTAGTCGTTCTTTCCGTTCGGCAGAGAAACTTCCCTGAACGACTCAAAAACGAAATCGGTAAGCCCATTTCTGCCCATTGCTGTTCCAAATGAATCAATGCCTATTGACGACGACAAAAGCAAAAATGTTGAATTCCGGAAAGCATCAGATATTCATCTTCTGAATAACTCATGATAAAATTTGCAGCGTAACACCATCTAATGGTGTAACCTGTACATCATAATCTTCAAACCGCTTTGGCTTTGTAACACCTTCTTTTAAGGTGACTTGTAAAGAACGCTGTACTTTCGCAGAAGAATATTTTGGTGTTTTTCCTTCCTGCTCCCACCAATATAGTGCACAAACTTCCATACTGCCTTCTGGACGAGCAGAAGAAGCATCATTCTCCAGCAAGGTTCTCATTGCTTCCTTAATTTTTTCTGCGTCTTCATCACGAAAGCCAGTCTTTTCCGCCAACTGACAATTGATGCTGCCCTTTGCCAGATACAGACCAAATGCAACCCGATGCTTCATACCCATGGTATCAGATGCTCTTTCTGTTTTATCTTCACTATTGACACTCTTTACAATCTGCATGCTGATAATATCCACTGGACTCACACTCTTTGCAATGCTGATGGTAACAGGACCTCTTACGCCAACAGAAACCTTGTCGCCCTTAAAAGCAAATACTTGTCCAAAGCTTCTAACATCCATCCACTGTTCACACGCAATTCTTGCAAATTCATCTTGGTCAGTGTCTTTTCCATTGCTGGCCTTTTTTAATTCTTCACAGCCCTCTGCTCGTGTTTTCAAACTCTTATAGCTATCCACACGATGGTCATTCGACTGTACAAAGACCGATTCATTCATATCAATCAGTCGATTCCGAATCTTCCGCTTCAGGCAAACATCTGAAATTTCTCCATAACCGTCATAGTCTTCTCTTGGACGATTTCCACACAACGGGTCACCGTTTGGATTTGCGTTTTCTACGGAAATTAAAATGGCAAAGTCGATTTTTTTAGAAAGGGTACTCATGATTCTGTTTTCTCCTCATTGTTTGAATCGTTTTGGTTTTTACGCTTTTTATCAGCAGAAATTTTCTGCAATTGGCAGCTATAAGCATGCAAATATTCCGGCTCTAGCTTGGAATTATCCATGAATGCCGTATGGTCAAACTGACTGGTAATCTCATCAATCATTGTGCAGTAATAATTCCGCTGTGTCTTTGGCATCGCAGAGAGATAAGGCTCTAACCGTTGCCGAATGACATTCCAAGTCCGGTATGGCTGATTTACAAATGCTGTAAAATATCGGCGAGCATTGGTAATTCTGGCATCGTTGCCCTCTTTTTTGTTCAGAGCAACCGATTCCGCTACTTCTGCAACTGCCAGCAGTCTGCCATACAGATAATCTCTGCTGGTACAGGTTTCATCCAGTTCCATGTTACATTCTCCTTTTTGTTCGCATATTTTTTTTCGCAGCATTCCGCAAGCACAGGCAACCACCAAATCCCAGTTATATTTCTGTTCGTATGCCTGCGGATAAGCTGCTCGATCACAAAGTGCCTGAAGCAAATCAATTGGAAATGCCTGTTTTTCCAGTACACAAGGAAGCAATCGACTAATGGTGAACGGCATTAACTTGTCATCACATTTTAAAACATTTGCCTGCTCTGTCCCGTATGCACAATTTGCAATATCATACAGAGAAAATGAGAAAATCGAAAGTTTCTTTTTTCTCCAATATCGCCATGCGGTCTGTTCATGCCATGCTTTCAAGTTCTCAAAAAATTCGGAATGTTCCATTTGTGCATACATCGTCATGGAAAGTCGTCCAGTTGTTGCAGAATCCAGCACCATTACTGTGACATTAGAAAGCGGATCCATATTCCTTTGATAACCACGAATCATTCTTATAAGATCTTCTCGATAGCTGGCAAGTGTGCATTCCGGTGCAACGTCTGCTCCAAAATCATTGGTTGGAATGTCAAATATATTGATAGCATCATCTTTTTGATTTTTTTTGCATTGTTCTTTATAATCAGAAGACATTTCAGAAGAACTTTCCATCAAATTTGGAATTGCCTCTAAATTGCTTTCCCATGCAAGCACAGTCATGGTTTTGCTAATCGAATATCCCTGCCGTTGAATCATCCACCGCAAAGCATTGTGCATTTTCTGTGAAAAATCATAGCCAATGGAAACCGCCTGCTCTTTGTTCTAAAATCTGCCTCGGTAAGAAAAACCACTTTCATCATTTGCAGAAAACAGCTTTGCTTTATCTCCTGCATGTCTGATTTTATTGGGATGCTTATAAGAACATTCTGTCACTTCTCCGGTTGCATAACACAATTGCTGAACCTGCTGGGATGCATTCTGTTCTTCGTTCTGTGCAATCCAGCTTTCATATAGCGTTGAATCCAACCAAGTTTCATCTCTGCTACCTGGATTCAACTGATAAATCCGAAATCGTACCATGCAATCCGATTGCACAATGTCACAGATTTTTTCTTTTCCTAATATTCCCGTCTGTTCCTCCAAATTCAAAACAGATGCTGTTAGTAAATCTTGTATCAAACAGCCCTTTTGCAAATATGTATAAATGGCTCGCACTGCTGGATGAGAATGGTTTCCCTCTGCCCATGTCTTTAGTTGTTCCAGATAGGCAGCATATGCCTTTGATGCCTTTTCTGCTTTTTCAGGAACATAATTCCCATAATCTCCAGCAAGATAAATCAATTTATCTGCCAACGGATGCGGCGTGATTCCAGAACTACGAGAACCAGAGTCTTCCGTTACTGGAATAATTGTCACGGCATCTTTTTTGTCCTCGATTTTCTTTGCTGCCTGAAATGTGCCATCTTCTGATAATGTCACTTCAATCTGTGCATTTGCTGTGGAGTGTGCCACTGGCAGCAAAACTACGGTATCTCCACCAATTGGATTTCCACAAAAACGCTCATAAATTTGATAAAGCTCATCCGCCCAATGCAACATCATCACCTCCTAAAAATTCAGAAAGCCCTTTGAAATTTCCATGTTCCTCCCCGAATGGCTTGATTTCCATTTCTCGAATATGCCGCTTGATGGTGCATTCCTCCGGTCGAACAAACGAAATCACACCATTTTTCATGATTGGATTCCAAAACCGAACCGTCATCTGTCCCTTGTCTTCCGGCAAAACCGCTTCATCTGCATAAGTGATGCCATGATAGAAAAGACCATATGGAAGTTCTCCAGAATGATCATAGAAGCCTGTTCCCTCTTCAAATGCACAAGGTTCTACATATCCCATGCATTCCCGTGTGCCAAGGAAAATATCTCGTCTTCCACCTCGTTCAATCATTCGCTTTGCAATGTTGTGATGTTTGTTTTCGTTGCGGTCGTGCTCCTGCTCTGGACGGTTGTCGTTCCATTCAAAATGTGCTCGTACATGATAGCAAACATCTCGCAAATAGGTACAATAGGATAAGTCATTTCCACCGCTGTAATGAATCGGACGAATCCCTCTTCGTTGCGTCTGAATCCGGTTCATGACCCGTACAGCGTCAATATACCAGACAATTGTCGGCTTCCAGTAAATGCTATGCAGAATCCCTTTCAGTGCTTCGTAAGTTGGAATCGGATAGCTGTATTTTTCCAGCCCAGTTCGTGTTAAAACATCCGAAAATAACGCATCTTCCCCATAAACTTTAAATTCAACAATATTCTCATGAGTTGGTTTACTCATCTTCTCACTCCTTTTTTACTTTTATAGAAAGCATTCCTCCATAGAAATCATTCCATCTACACAAACTCCCTGCTCTGAGGAATAATATCCGGGCTTTGATGCAAGAACATCGGATTTCAATTGAGTCAACGCCTCTTTCGCTTCCAGAGCCTTTAAAGTTCCACTGTAGACAGAAACCAAATACGGCTGTGCTTTTCGCAGTAATTTCAAATATTCATTTTCATAAAATTCTCCATTTAAATCTAAAATTAAATCATTTCCTTCTCCATAGGGCACTAAAATATCTGTGGTCTGTTCCGCAATCACTTGAAATTTTTTGCCAGCTGTACGAAATGCCTGTGCATGATTTCTCAGCCTTGGCGGTATATTTTTATACGTCTTGGCTTCTGCTCGTTTCACATTGTTGAAATTGGTAGATAATAATTGCAGCAGTATTTCGTTTCCTAAATCCGGCAGTAAATAAGAAAATTGATTTTGAAACGTTGTCAGATAATTTTCAAAATAACATTGCATCATTTCCGGATGCAATAAGTCCTCTTTTTCATGAAAGAAGAGGATTTTTTTCGTAATTTCCTGCTCGCCTGCAATCTGTTTTAAAGAAGCAGCCAACTTTTCTTCTTCCAGCTGTATCAAATAAACAGAACAGCAGTCATATTCCCCATTTCGATTGCAGCGACCGGCTGCCTGTGCAGCATGATCCAACCCCGATATCAACCGCACCACACAGCGAAAAGAAATATCAACACCTGCTTCAATCAATTGCGTTGTTACGCAAATCAAAGGCTGATGGGCTGCCAACTGTTCTCGCATCTGTTGAATCACTGTTCTCCGGTGTGCTGGACACATATTCGTACTTAAATGTAAGACGGTTGCAAATTCGCTGTTCCGTTCTTTTAACTTTTGGAATATTGTTAAAGCTGCTTGTTTGGTATTGACAAATAGCAGTAAATCCCCATTTTTCTGATACTGTTCGGTACAAAAATCCGCTGCTTCTTCATAGGAAAAAGATTTTTTCCCAGCAGAACGTAAAACCGTTCGCCGAAATGCATCAAAATCCGACTGAAAATCAGCCGTCATGCTTTCCTGTTCATCTAATAGAAGGGTATTCTGCTTGTTCCAGACAAGGTTGTGTTGCAGAACAGAGCACAACTGTACTTCCACAGACATGTGCTAGAAAATTCATTGCCAAGTTAAACAGGTGCACACACTTTGCAGGAATCGCCTGCACTTCGTCTATGATCATCACCGCACGGCATAGATGGTGCATTCTTCACACAGAAGAGGATTTTCCATCAAAAAGAGCATTCAGAAACTGTACCAATGTGGTTGCAATCACGGGCATATCCCAGCGTTCTGTTCGCATTTGATACTTTTCTATTTCTTCCCCATTTTCCTCTAATTGAGAAAAGACATTGGAATGATGTTCCAAAAAGTTTTCTTCCCCTGTAATTTCTCGAATCACATCGCTATTTTGCCCCAAAATAGAATTGAATGGTGCAATATAGAAAATCTGATTTACATTATGCTTCTGGCTATATTCAATTGCAAACCGCAGAGCAGACAGTGTTTTTCCACCACCCGTTGGAACAACTAACCGACAGATTTTTACATCATGGTTCGCAAATGCAGCACAACGGTCGGAAATATTCATTCTTCAGCGAGAAATGGCATCTGTTTTCTTCCGAAATGCGGTGCATTTTTCCTGCATCCGCTTCGCCATATCATTCCAAACTCCCGTTGGTTCTTTGGGTGAAGTATATACAATGTCATCGTTAAAATTCGCTGCATCTGTCTGAGCGGCATCCATTAAAATCGTTGCACAGCTTTCCAGCATCATGCAAAATCCCCTGTAGCCAAGCGGTGTTGGACATCTGAACAGCTTGCCCAAATTCACTTGCGATTTTTGCGACATTGTTGCAGTGCTCAGAAACAGTCTGTTCTTTTTTATCCGATTCCCAAATATGAGAAATATATTCTATTGCAATCATCCTCTTTATTCATTTTTAATATGCATATATTTTATCATATTTTTCTCCTTTTTGCAATGTTTTTCTTCCATTTTTTTCTATATCCTATCTGTTTTTCATAAAATTCGACATAATTCGACAAATTTCGACAAAAGCAAAAAATAAAAAAACATTCTTACAGTTCCTTTCTGCAAGAATGCTTTCTCTGTAATTTCCTATTATAACACCAATAAAACCGTTCCAACGGTCAGCAGTCCCAAACCAATTCCAGAACGGCGATTCAATCGTTCCTTTAAAACGAAAGACGAAAACGCAATGGTAACCAGAATGCTCAGTTTATCAATCGGCACAACTACGCTCGCTAGACTATCCTGCAAAGCTCGATAATAGCACATCCAAGAAAGTCCGGTTGTCAGTCCGGAAAACACCAAAAACAACAAATCTTTTCGGTTCAGTGCTCCCAAGTTGTATTGCTGTCCAGTCACAAACACCATGACCCATGCCATAACCAAAACCACACACGTTCGGATGGCTGTTCCTAGGTTTGAGTCAACATTCTGAATTCCCACTTTTCCCAAAATAGAAGTCAAACTTGCAAAAACGGCAGAAAGGATGGCATAAAATAGCCATCCTTTTTTCGTTGTGGATTGCGGTTTGGCTTGTGTGCGTTTGGGCAACATCAAGAATGTACCTGCTCCAATCAACAGCATACAAATGATTTTTTGCACGGTCAAAGCTTCTCCTAAAAAGAGAAACGCCAACAGCATCGTTAAAATGGTACTGGATTTGTCAATCGGTGCAACCTGATTGACATCGCCCAGCTGCAACGCTTGAAAGTAACAGAGCCAGCTTGCACCCGTTGCACAGCCGGACAGAATTAAAAATAAGAATGTTTTCCCGGAAATTGCTCCGATTCCGGAAATTGCCCCAGTCAGCAACACCAATAGCCACGAGAACAACAGAACGACACCTGTTCGCAAAGCAGTTGCAACCGTAGAATTGATGTGTTGCATACCGATTTTCGCTAAAACTGCGGTAACCCCTGCGAATATTGCAGACCCACACGCAAAAAGCAACCACATTTTTTCTTCATCTCCTATGCATGAAACCGATACCCTGCACCCCATACGGTTTCAATGTATTTTGGATGTGAAGGGTCTTCCTCTAATTTTTCCCGCAGACGATTGATATGAACCGCAACCGTTGCATTATCACCCATGGCATCCATGCCCCAGATGCGTTCATATAAGGTTTCTCGGTCAAAAACCGTGTCTGCATTCGTCACCAGAAACAGCAGCAATTCATATTCCTTGTTTTTCAAGCTGACTTCCTGTTCCCGAACAAATACCCGATGGGATTTCGGGCAAATCCGAATTGCTCCAACCGTAATTTCCTGCTGGGTTTCCTGTGGCGTCTTCAGGCGTTTGTATGTTGCAATGTGTGCCTGTACCCTTGCCACCAGTTCCCCCGGAGAAAATGGCTTTACAATGTAATCATCTGCCCCCAATCCCAGCCCACGGATTTTGTCGATGTCCTCTTTCTTTGCGGTTACCATCAGAATCGGAATGTCTAACCGTTCCCGTAGTTTTCGGCAGAGTGTAAATCCATCTAGCTGCGGCAGCATCAAATCCAACAAAATCAAATCAAACGATTCTGTTTGTGCGAGGTTCAATCCAGATACACCGTCTGTGGCAATGGATACCGTAAACCCATTGATTTCCAGATAATCCCGTTCAATTTCTGCAATCGCTGTGTCGTCCTCTATGATACAAATATGACTCATGTTTCTACCCCCTTCTTTGGAATCGTCAGCAAAATCCGCAACCCTTTCGGTGTTTCCTGCTCTGCTCGAATCGAACCGCCGAACCGCTCCAGAATTTTCGCTGTAATCGCCAACCCCAGTCCACTGCCAGATTGCGGATTGCTGCGGGCAGGGTCACTGCGGTAAAATACATCAAATAATTTCGGCAATGCTTCCTCCGGAACACCTGGTCCATTGTCTGATACGATAATCGTTGCATCAGAATCCGTTTCTGTACAGCGAATCCGCACCTGCACTTCCGGAGCATCCTTATATTTCAGGCTATTTTCCAGCAAGTTGGTAATCGCATTTCGGAACTGCACCGGGTCTGCATACACCGTGCAAGCTTCTGGAATCTCTTCCAGTGTAATCGTCATCCCCTGTTTTGCATAAGCTTCCGCATTTTCAGAAATCAAGCTGTTCAAGGCTTCTGCAACAGAAATCGGTTCTGGATAAAACGGACTATCACCCAAATCCAACTTGGAGAACAAAAACAGCTTATCCACCATGCGGTCAATGTCGTTTGCCTTTTCCCGAATCGTCTGCATATATTTTTGCTGCCGCTCCGGTGTTTGAGCAATTCCTTCAATCAAGCCCTCGATATAGGCTTTAATGGATGTCAACGGTGTTCGCAAGTCGTGGGAAATGCCGGCAATCAATTCTTTCCGGTTTCGCTCTTCCCGTTCTATCTGTTCAATGGATTGCTGCAACCGCTCTGCCATCTGATTAAAATCTTTGAAAACCGGGAGAAACTCATCTTTTTCTTTATAGACAATGCGATAAGTTAAGTTACCATTTTGAATTTCATGCACGCCGGAAACCAAAAGATCCAACGGCTTTTCAATTTTCCGGAATATAAATTTCGTCAAAAATTGGTTGGTGACCAAAACCGCAGCAACAATCAAAACAAACAAGACAAGAATCCAATATTTTACAATTAATTCATTCCATGCACTTTCCTTGACCGGAGCAGAGAAAAATAAATAAATCGTGTAAGAAATGCCCTCTATTTCTGCCTGTTCCATATAAAGGCTACCGTTTGGTGTGCTACTGGATAACTCCTGTAACGATTGGCTGGCAAGTGCTTGTGTACTTGTTCCCATGGAACAAATTTGTGCATCGCCCTGATAAATTTGCAGTTGGATTTCCTGTGTTCCAACATATTTCTCAACGGTCTGATATAAATGCGAATCAGTAAGTACTTCATGTTTCGTTTGCAAGAATTCTTTCGCCTGTTCCATGAGCAGATGCTCTAAATGAACCGTGTTTTCTTCCTGAACCGTTTCATCCATTACCTGCTTATAGACCACATTTACAAAGAATAGCAGCGAAACTGCCAAAATCAGAAGACTGACCATTGCCGAAATCAGCAACATAAATAAATTCGAGAGAAACAGCCGTTTTTTAATGGTCAATTTCTTCCGCCTCCTCTGTATTTTATTATAGCACGGGTTTCTTTTATCGTCAACGCTTCTGTTTGAAGAGCGTTCGGGAAAGAATGGATGCTGTTAGAATTGCCACGATGGCAAACAATCCAAAAAATAACAAGGTTGTGCCAGTCGGAACAGCAAGGTGCAAAATATCCAAATGCAACAGATTCTGTTGCAGCCACAGACAAAGTGCAATGGCGAAATAGAATCCAATGGCAGAAGTTGCTGCAAAAAATGCTTTTACTTTTGTAAATGGTAAGCACATCTTGAAAACGCCCAGCAATCCAACCGTTCCAATCAACAGAAACAGCAAGGTGTTTGCCTGTGTCTGTTCGCTGGACAATCCAAAAATACCCATTGCATGCAATACCAGATAAAATAAGAAGCAAATGCCAATGGCAAGTGCATTCGGTGCAGCCCTTCGAATGGCTTCCGGCAGGAATTTTGTCCGGACAGGTCGAGAATCTGGCAGGAATGACAAAAAGAAAGACGGATAGCCCTCAATTACCAAGTCAATCAAGGTGATTTGAATCGGAACGAATGGGAATGGTGTATTGGTCAGCAGGCAGAGCACACACAACAGAATCGAATACAGCGTCTTGATGAAAAAGACACCAGCAGACCGTGTGACATTGTGAACCACTCGCCGCCCCTCCAACAGGACATCTTTCAAGACAGCAAAATCGGAATCCAATAATACAAGTTGGGCTGTCTGACGGGCGGCATCACTGCCCTGCCCCACTGAAATGCTGCAATCTGCTTCTTTCAATGCTAACAAGTCGTTGACACCATCACCCGTCATCGCAACAGTGTGCTTCTGGCGGTGAAATGCCTGAATCAGCTGTTTTTTCTGCTGTGGGGTCACTCTTCCGAAAACGGTATACTGTGCCGCAGCAGCATCCATCTCAGAATCTGCAACCGTTCGCATATCGACCCAGCGGTCACCCTGAAAAATACCTGCCTGCTGTGCTATTGCAGAGGCAGTCATCGGATTATCCCCAGAAATCAGCTTTACAGAAACGCCCTCCTGCTGAAATGCTGCAATTGTTTTCGCAGCGTTGGCACGAAGTGGATCTGTCAGAATGACTTCTGCCAACAGTTGTATTTCCGGCAGCGGCTGTTCTTTTTGGACAGGATGTTGCGTGATTCCGGCTAAAAGAACTCGCTTTCCGTTTTGTTGTGCTTCCAGAACGCTTTCTGGCAACTTATCTGAACAGAGTTTTTCCGGTGCTCCAATGACAAGTGTGCCTGCTCCGGAGAACGTCATTGCACTCCACTTTCGGTCAGAGGAGAACGGAATCTGCTCTGTAACGGATAATGTATCCATTCCATCAAAATAAGTGTACATCGCCTGAAAAGTCGCATTGTTATCCTGCGTATGCGTTAAAAAGTTCCCCATCCATTCCTGAAACATTGCGGAATCTGCTCCCGGAAACAAAACCGCTTTTTCGACTTTCATGTTTCCTTCTGTCAATGTTCCGGTTTTGTCTAGACAGAGTACATCAACGTGTGCTAAATTTTCCAGTGAATACAAATCTTGTACCAGTACATTTTTCTTGGAAAGTGTAATAATTCCGGCAGCTAGGCTGATACTAATGAGCAGATACAGTCCTTTCGGCAGCATTCCCAGCAAACCGGCAGAAGTTCCAACGACTGCATCATACATGGAACTATCTCGGAAAAACAATGCCTGTACAAACAGCAGGATGCCCAGCGGAACAATACAAAGACTCGTCAAACGAGTCACTTTTCGCATCGAACCAACTAATTCCGAATGCATGGCCTTGGTTTTCTTGGCTTCTTTCGTCAATTTTGCAGCGTAGCTATCACTCCCGACATGAAGCACCGTTGCCTGACACGTTCCGCTGATGACAGAACTGCCTGACAACAGCGTATCGCCTGCTTTTTTAAAGATGGCATCGGATTCCCCCGTCAGCAGCGATTCGTTTACTTCAATTCCGCCGCTGCGGACAATTGCATCCGCACAAATCTGGTTGCCGCTCTCCAGCAGCAAAATATCCTGTTCCTGTACTTCTGCAATGGAAACAGATTGTATCGTCCCGTTTCGTTCAATTTTGGCATTTGGCTGTGATAAAAGCGTCAGCTTTTCAATCAATCGCTTTGCTTTCAATTCCTGTGCAATCCCAATGACTGTATTTAAGGCAATCACAAAAATAAAAAACAAGTTCGACCATGCATGGACTGCAATCAATGCAATGGCAATCAGCAGGTTCAATAAATTGAACAGCGTACACACATTATCTCGCAAAATCTGTGCGGTGGTTTTAGAGGCAGTTTCTTTTGCTTTCATACAAGCACTTCCCTTCCTGTTAAGTTATCTTTAGTTTATCGAATCGGTTATAAATACACATAAACCAAAGTTAAACAAAAGATAAAATCAAACCTGCCGCAACTTCGATTTTTGTTCCAATCTGTCAAAAAAGCCGTAAAATCAAAAGCAGCAGGAACATCATGCAATCTTCCTACTGCCAATTTTCATTCGTTTATTTCTTTTCGTCCAGCAATACAACGCCCTCTGCCGGATTTTTGTCAATTGCTCCGACAATGCGATGCGGAACATAGCATTCTTCCAATAATGCAATGTCTGCATCTGTCAATTGAACAGATAATGCACCGGCTGCATCATCTAAGTAGCTGGATTTGGTTGCACCGACAATCGGAGCAGCAACTCCCTTTGCCCACTGCCAAGCCAATGCAATCTGCTGCATTTTTACACCGTAATGCTCTGCTACTTCTGCAACACGGCGGACAATCTGCATATCCTGTTCTTCTGTACGGTCATATTTTCCCATTGCAACCCGGTCAGTTTTGCTGCGGCAGGTGTTTGCTGTCCAAGTTGGACGAGCCAAATGTCCCGCTGCCAGCGGACTGTATGGCATTAATGTCACGCCCATCTGCTTGCAAATTGGAATCAGTTCCCGTTCATCTTCCCGATACAGCAAATTATAATGATTCTCCATCGCCTGAAAAGGTGTCCAGCCGTTGTCACGAGCTGCCAGCTGCATATTATAAAACTGATACCCGTACATGGCAGATGCACCCAATGCCCGAACTTTTCCGACTTTCACCAGATCGTTCAGGGCTTCCATCGTTTCTTCAATTGGGGTTTCGTAGTCAAACCGGTGAATGATATAAAGATCCAAATAATCTGTTTCCAGACGCTGCAATGTGCCATCAATTTCCCGATAAATGGCTTCTTTAGAAAGCCGCCCCGGATTAAAATAGACTTTCGAGGCAAGAATGACTTTATCACGGGCAATATTCTTTTTCAAAGCTTGTCCCAGATAATGTTCACTTGTGCCAGCAGAATAACAGTTTGCCGTATCAAAAAAGTTGATACCCAAATCCAAAGCATGCTTGACAACCGTTTCGGTTTCTGCTTCATCCAGTGTCCAATCGTGCATGACTCCAGCTTTTCCGAAACTCATACAGCCAACGCAAATTTTGGAAATTGTAATATCTGTATTCCCCAACTTTGTATATTCCATTTTTCATCGCTCCTTTTGTTTTTTCGGCAGTTTCCTGCCTGCTCCTATTATATGCCTTTTTTTGTTCATTTGTAAAGATGCCTTTGCCATCACCAGAAGATGGATTCCTCTGCAAATTTTTTCCGGTATTCGGTCGGAGCATTGCCTGTGATTTTCCGGAACTGCCGATTGAAGTTGGAAAGATTCCGAAATCCACAATCAAACGCAATTTCCAGCACGCTTTTTTTCGTGGACAGCAATTCTTTGCAAGCCTGATTGATGCGATAGTGAGAAAGATACTCCACCGCACGAAATCCCACCTGTTTTTGAAACTGATGCATAAAATAGCTTTCGCTCAAATGCACAGAATCTGCCAGCTGCTTGACGGTAATCGGCTCTTGAAAATGTTCTGCAATATATTCCAGTGCTGGGCGAATCGCCTCTCCCAATTCATAGAAATCATGTTCTACGGTTGCCTCTGTTTCCAACAGCCAGAACAGCCGCAGCAATTCACTCCGCATCAGCAAGTCCAGCTGTGGCGTATCTCCTTTGGCACAGGAAAAAATATTGTTCATCATCATCTCTAATTCCGCATAATAGGGGTGGTCGGTCGTGATATGCGTTGGAATATGCATTTTTCCAGTGATCAGCGGCTTGATACAAGCTGCAATTGCACGGTCAGAATCAAATCCTCCGAAAATTTCATACCGAAATACCAGTGTATCATAGACCTGATGTATGGATTCCCGTGGATAAATCGAATGCATGACATTTGGTTGAATGATAATGATATCCCCTGCCGCAGAGTCAAACTTCTCTTCTCCGCAGATAAAAGAAGCAGAACCCTCCCGTACAAAATTCAGCTCAAATTCCCGATGCCAATGCATGGGGACACAGTGAAAATGGTTCGGTATTTCGCATGCATAGTATCCAAATGGCTTGATTTCTGAACCGTGGATGCGGTTTTCTCTCGAATCTCGGTCATTCATTCAAAAACACCTCCGAAAAAATAGAATTGTATCAGAATTGCGTAGAATATCAATAGAATTCTGAACGGTTTTGTAGTATTATATCATACAGAAGAACAAATTGCAATGGACTTTTTGAAAGGAAGTGCTGTTATGATTAAAAAATATGTTTACGGAACCCCATTCCCGACCGATGCAGTTGTTTTGGACGTTCAGCCGTCCACCGATGCACTGCCATTTTTTGAAACAGACCAGCAAGGGACATTCACTTACTCGCTTTCTGAAAACGACATTGTCTATGGTCTGGGCGAACAGATTCGTGGCATCAACAAGAGAGGCTGGCAGTATGTCAGCTGGAACTACGATAACCCCAACCACCACGAGGACACGCGTTCCCTCTATGGTGCACACAACTTCATCATCATTCATGGTGCAGTGACCTTCGGTGCATTCTTCGACTACGCCGGAAAAATGGAATTTGACATCGGCTATACCAAGCGGAGCGTAATGCAGATTCATGCTGCTTCCAATAACCTGACGGTTTATATCATCACAGGCGAAAGCGAAAAGGACATCGTTAAGCAGTTCCGGAAAATGGTTGGCAGAAGCTATATTCCGCCGTTCTGGGCATTCGGATATGGTCAGAGCCGCTGGGGCTATAAGACTGAAGAAGATATTCGCACGGTCGCAAAACAGTATCAGGATGCTGGCATTCCACTGGACAGCATTTATCTGGATATTGATTATATGGAACGGTACAAGGATTTTACTGTTGATACCGAACGATTCCCGAACTTGAAAGGACTTGCCACAGACATGAAAGAACAGGGCATTCACCTTGTTCCGATTATTGACGCTGGCGTAAAAATCGAAGACGGCTATGATGTCTATGAAGAAGGCGTACAGAACAATTATTTCTGTAAGAATGCCGAGGGCGGCGACTTTGTCGGTGCTGTTTGGCCGGGTCGGGTACATTTCCCAGATTTCTTGCAGCCAAAAGCAAGAGATTGGTTCGGCAAGAAATACGCCGTTCTGACAGAACAAGGGATTGACGGTTTCTGGAACGACATGAACGAACCAGCCATTTTCTACACCGAAGACCGCTTAGCAGATACCTGTGCAGAAATTGAAAAGCTGACAGCTGGCAACATGGGCATTCAGGAATACTTTGCCTTTACTGGAATGGTAGCTGGTTTGAATGGCAATATCGGCGACTATGACAAATTCTATCACAATGTGGATGGAAAAATGGTCAAGCACAGCGAAGTGCACAACCTCTATGGCATGAATATGACACGCTCGGCATTTGAAGCGTTGCAGGAAATTTCTCCGGAAAAGCGGACACTTTTCTTTTCTCGTTCCTCTTATATTGGTGCACACCGTTATGGTGGCATTTGGCAGGGCGACAACAAATCTTGGTGGTCGCATATTCTCCAGTCCATGCAGCAGCTGCCAGCTTTAAATATGGCTGGATTCCTCTTTACTGGCTCGGATACGGGCGGATTCGGCTGCGATACAACGGAAGATCTCATGATTCGTTGGCTGCAATACTCCCTGTTTACACCGCTGTTCCGCAATCACTCCGCAGACGGCACACGGGAACAAGAACTCTATCAGTTCTCCAATGTTGAAGCTGCTGGTAAAATGATTCAGATTCGATACAGCCTGATTCCGTATCTCTATAGCGAATTTTTGAAGGCTGCTTTGAACGATGAAATGATGTTCAAGCCACTGTCGTTTGATTTCCCAGATGATGCCATGGCAGAACAAGTAGAAGACCAGCTGCTGTTGGGCAATGAATTGATGATTGCACCAATTTACAAGCAGAATGCACAGGGTCGGTATGTCTACCTGCCGGAAGAAATGATGCTGGTAAGAATGCACAGCAGCAAGGATTATACAACAGAAATTCTCCCGAAGGGTCACCACTATGTTTCTGTTGGATTGGACGAGCTGGTCTTCTTCATCCGGAATCAGAAGGCAATTCCGTTTGCAGAATCCGCTGAAAACACGGCGAAAACAGACTACAACACCATTCAGCTTTTGGGTTATGAAGGCAGTTCCTATGAATTGTATGCAGATAATGGCACTTCTCCAAATCCGGAAGATAGCCTCACCATCAAAACATTATCCTGACAGTTGAAATCTCCTCATAGATAAAAGAAATGCGTATCGGTTTATAAAATCGGTACGCATTTCTTCTTAATGATTCAATTTTTTTGTTTCTGGAATTTTTTCTGCATCCAGTCTATTCCTTTTATGGCTGCGATTCCAATCAAAATGCCAATTACTGCCCCAGCAAATACATCCGATGGAAAATGTACAAACAGATACAGCCGAGAAAAAGCAATGACTGCTGCTAAAAGATATGCTGCAATTCCCACTTTCCGATTCCAATGCCAAAGCACGGTTGCTGCTGCGAAAGATACCATGGTATGACCAGATGGAAAGGAAAAATCAGTTGGCATTGCAATCAACATGGTGTGGTCTTCTATCCAGCAAGGGCGATTCCTTGCTATCACATTTTTCAAGAATAAATTTCCAATTAGTCCACAGCCAACGCAACCGACACCCAGTTGTATCCCGTTTTTTCGAGTTTTCGGAAGAATTAGCAGGAAGATTGCAAGCAAAATCCAAAGAATTCCACCATTTCCCAAAGTGGTAATCTTCGGCATGAGAAAATCCAAAACGGAACAAGAAAAAATTCGCTGAATAGCATGTAAAATCTGAAAGTCTAATGTTGTTAGTCCTTGCATTTGTGCCATCTCCTTTTTTCAGAATTTATAAAACTCTTATCTGTTTGTTCCCCGTTTTCTTTAGTATAATAGATGGGGTAAAACAAAAATGAAAAGAAAGATAAACAGGAGGTAAACTTTTTGAAAAGTGGGAATCCGATATTTTTCGATTAAGAAAGAAAATAGTTGTTTTCTTTTCCAGTTTGTGCTACAATACAACTAGTAGATTTTGTGACTATCAATAGGGGGAATCGTTATGTATCCGAAAAAAGGATGGATTTTAGCAGCAGCACTTCTTATTTTATGTAGTGTTGGCTGTACAGGGCAGACCGGAGAAACACATCGTTTATATGTGCAGACTGCCGGTTCAGAATCACAGATAGCAGAAACCTTGCCAACTGCAGAGCAAGCCGAATGGATGGATGCGGACTCGAATGTTGTTTCTACGAAAGCGGTCAAAACGAAAAAAGCAACGAAAACAACGACAAAAAAGAAAAAATCATCCAAGAAAAAGACGACAACCAAACAGAAAAAAGAAACGACTGCAAAAGTGACAACGGAGAAAGCTGCGAAAACTACCAAACCAAAAACAACAAAAGCCTCTAAAACAACTACAGCTCCTCGTGTTGCAGCAACTATGCCACGAGAAAATCCATTTCGTACAACAACCGTACGAAATGATACAGAAAATGCATCCAATCGAACAACAAAAACATCCAGCAAGGCGGAATCTCCTGCTTCCGTGAAAATGACTACACTCAAGACAAATGTTGTGATTCGGACACAACCGCCTGTTCCAGTAACCATAGCACCAGTAGAAACAAACCCTGCTCAACCGGAACAACAGATAGATAAATATTTATCGCTCAGTGATGGAGAAATGCAAGGAGCAGGTATTGTTGTTTCGGGCAATCAGATTTTCTTGCAGGCTGCTGGTATTTATCACCTTTCTGGAAACTGGAATGGCAGTATTTGTGTACAAGCAGGGACTACGGATACAGTAGAACTGCGGTTGGAAGGTGCTTCTATCTGCGGAGTAGATGCACCAGCGATTCAAGTTCAACAAGCCGGAATGGTTACAATTACAACTGCTGACCATTCAGAAAATACAATTCTTGCAGAGCAGGCAGGAAGTGCAATTGATAGTTCATCTGTATTGCAATTACAAGGAACAGGGGCACTGCAAATTCAAAATGAATCTGGAAATGGAATCACTTGTACAGATGCCATTACGATTACAGAAGGAATGCTTTCGATTGCTGCGAAAGATACTGCGATTTTATCCGGTCGAGATAGCAAGATTTTAGATGGAATGGTTATTGCCAATGGTGGACAATCAGGAATTCGTTGTGATGGCAAATTCTCTGTAGAGGGCGGAACATTACTGGCAACCGGAACGAATGCAAACATTGCTGATCATACACAGCCAACTGCACAACTCGATTGGCAAGAAACCATTACAAGTGGACATACCGTTTCTTTCCAAATCAATGGAATCGAAGTTGTAAAAACCATGCTGCAATACGATGCGGAAACCTTTTTCCTCACCTGTCCAGATTTGACAATCGGAAATCACGTGGATTTCTTGATTGACGGGATAAATGTGAAAACATTTGAACAGCAAGAGCAGGATGCACGTTGGAATGAAAAAGAATAATCAAAACGCACAACTTTATTATATTCATTAGAAACTAATAAAACTAAAAATAATTTTGCTAATTTCTTCTTCTAAGTGCTAAAAATATCACTCTTACTTTTTTTCTTTCGGAACTAAAAAATATAGTTGACTTTTGTGGTGGGGTATGCTATAATATAAAAGTCATCAGGACAGGGAACAACATCAAAGGTCAGACGAAAGAAAAATCGCGGGATGGAGCAGCTAGGTAGCTCGTCGGGCTCATAACCCGAAGGTCGTCAGTTCAAATCTGGCTCCCGCAACCAAAAAGTGCCGTAAACTCGTTGTTTTACGGCACTATTTTTTTGCATTTTTACAGAAAACACGATTTTGACCCCAATTTGACCCCAAAACATCGAAAAAAGAATGGAGCAGGATATTTTGTCCTGTTCCATTCTTTCTTTTTACAAATTGATCATTACTATAAACTCATTCTGCTGCAAAACGATTTCGTTCACTGGTGTGGGTGTAGGTGGATACATGGCAACTAATTTCTGAGCAATGGTAGTTTTCAGGCACTGAATACCATATTGCAGATCGTTTGCCTCAATGCTCATATCCTCAAAGTCCACAGGATTCAGCAGAAAGCCATTTGCTATTGGTGTTACTGCGATTGCATAAGACTGTACTTGCGGCATATTGGGCAAAGTGAAAAACTCCTCCATCACTTTCATTTCTTCCTGCTTCTGGCTATCCAGAACATGAGTATAAGTATCCAATGTAAACGAAACAGAGTAATGTCCAAGCAGGATCGAAGTCGTTTTTGCATCCATCCCCTGCTCCATTGCTCTGGTTGCAAAAGTATGTCTGAGGGCGTGAAAGGTATAATGCCCAAGACCAGAAGCTTTCAAAATCTCGTCATAGAAATCTTTGAATGTCCTGGGTTCCAAATATCCGCCCAATAGGTTTGTCACCAGAAAACCAGAATCCTGATAAGCTGCACCAGCTGTCATGGCATCGTTCTGCTGAACCATTTTCCATTGCTGCAACTCACTTGCAATATTGGGAATCAATGGAATCGAGCGAATAGAGTTTTTTGTTTTTGGCTCCTGAATCACGATTTCTGTCGAGTTGCCCACACCATTGTAATCTACTTTAGGCAAACGATTCAGTGTGCGACGAATAGACAGCATTCTCTTACCGAAATCAACGTCTTCCCAACGAAGACCAAGCAGTTCCCCCAGACGAATCCCCGTTGCAAGCGTCAGGCGAATGAAAACACCGTACCGATATTTGTAGCTGGTATAGATAAGCTTTTGCTGCTCTTCACGAGTGAGAATTTCAACTTGTGGCTTTTCATTGCGTGGCAGACTGACTGCATCGCAAGGGTTAAAGTCGATGTAATGTTCCAGTACTGCCTGATTCATCGCTTTGTGCAAACATCGATGAAGGTTCAGGATGGTTTTTGGAGAAAGTCCCTGCGTATTCTGCTTGTAGTTGTAAAAGTCCTGCAACAGTTTTGTGGTAAGGTCTTTCAGCTTGAGCGTAGGAAATGCTGGTGCAAGATGATTTTCAATGTATCCTCGATAACTAACATAAGTAGACTGCTTGACTTTGTTTTTCATGTAGGTCTCCAGCCAAAGCCGCAGCCAATCAAGAAAAGTGGTGGATGTTGGATCAACATGTTTCTGAAAGTGGATTTTGTACTCTTCTTCGTGCAGCTTTTGAATCGCCTCTGCTTTGGTTTTAGCATAGTAAGAAATACGTTTCGGCTTCCCTGTTTCAAAATCGTAGCCTGCTGTGACACGGATCTCAAATCTGCTGTCTGCTCGTTCTCGTATGCTGCCTTCGTTGTGGTTTCTTTTTTTGCGTTCCATATCGGATCCCTCCTGTATTGTTTTATGGTGTTGTTGCATATCTGATTAAAATGGATTATTTTGTCTGAGTCGATAGTAGGAAGAACGAGAGATATTAAGTATCTGTATCGATCTGTCTGACAATAGAATCTCAGTTGTACACTTTTGCAATTGTCAGATGACCAAATCTGACATTTATCCACAATGATATTGTCCCTACTAACACCCTAACTTTTTGACACAGGTTTTTGATAAAAAATGACCGTCCCAGAAAGTACACTTTCTGAGACAGCCAAAACATTTAGAAAATTGCTGGATTGCTTTCTTGACACTGGATTGCACAAATTGTATCATAAAGAAAAGTCGTATCGCACAGCATCTCCTCAATCTCATCGGCAGAGTAGCCATAGTCCAACAGCAAGAGAACATCCTCTTCTGAAACGCCATAGCATCCGCACATTTCCAACAACAATTCTTCCTGCTGCGTGTAATCATCTTCCCAATCATAATCAGAATACTGCCACACAACATTGCTGAAATCATTCTGCATCGCAAACGAAAATTCTGAGAGTTCCCCATTCTTGTTGATACGAATCATATCCCCTTCTTTCAGAGATATTTGCTCATACTTCAATTTTAACAAGCCAACTTTCCAAAGTGCCCTCGTTAAAATGGATTCTGTAGAGGCATAGACGTACAATCCAAGTCCTACAAAGTGGAGCAGGCACATTGGATTGCTGCCCTTGACAATGTAAAGCGTGTTGTTCTCATCCAAAACAGTAAAACAAAAACTCCCCTGCACCGATTCCGCCATGTTTTTGAGTGCATCAAAATTGAGTTTTCCCTGCTGTTCAATCAACTGCACCGCAACATAAGAATCCGTTTCTATTTTTGTTTTTGGCAAATGCTTTTCCGCTCTGAGTTCCTTATCGTTGTATAGCACACCGTTATGAGCAAAGGCAAAATTCTTATCAGCATGACCATAAAATGGATGATTGTTGTAATTGAACTTCTCATTACCTTGTGTTGTCATTCTTGTGTGTCCCATAACGGCTCTCGTTCCATTGGGTGTGTTAAATCTCAGCTTATGAGCAGGTTTCGGTCTTTTGTAAATAGTAACTTTTCCATTCTTCACATAGGCAATGCCGGATGCATCTGTCCCCCGCTC
>UMLG01043082.1_pt1 | contig 52571 bp, 31 predicted proteins | sample 1966511 | NCBI WGS metagenome assembly UMLG01 (sample SAMEA4836195, study PRJEB28245) | human gut metagenome | biome: gut microbiome; material: fecal sample | place: Denmark | collected 2008
GTAAAAAGTATCGCTATCTAACCCCAGCAAAGTTGGTGCCGGAATAGCCGTCGTCCACAAAGTACACCGGATTCGTCATGTGGTGCTCTCGGGAATACGAAAGCAGGATACTTTTTTGATTTTCAATGGAGAGCGACTCGCCGGCCCTTTCATCCTCCTGAGAAAGTCTGCAATAGAGTGCAGTAATCTTTTCGGTTGCTCCGAACATTTCTGTTTCCTCCTTTGGTGGAGCAACTGTCAGTACAGGGCTGGTTGTCATCATGTTAACATAACTTTTCTCGTTTGTCATGCGTCCTCCCCCATCTCAGCCGAAAAATTTTGTGCAGTGATCCGCTCCAGCTTGCGCAGCATATTCTGAGAGCCTTCAAAGCGGCCGGTGACGGTATAAACGGTCCCGGAGATTTCTTCCGTCAAGGAGATAGACGGAATCTGATAAGCGGAAATATTCCAGCAGTGCAGGTTTCCGTTTTCGTCCCGGTACACAGAACTACGCTTTGGGGTTTCGGATGTACGCTGGATTTTGAGATAAGGATCAAAGGGGATCTCATTCTGTTCTGGATCTTCCTCAAACAATCCTCTCAGCCATTCCAAAGCATCCTCGGCCTCTGCAAAAGCAACCTCATGGTCGGTATTTTCATCGACATCGAATACCTCACTTAATGCCCAATCAAAAAAACTATCCCACTCGTCTTCATCTTCCGTTAATGGAAGGTGCAGCATCAAATCGAAAAATTCACAAGCCAATTTCCACTCACGGTCGCTGAAGCCTTTGTGCGCTTCCGGGCCAAAATCAATTCCGTATTTTCCAAACATATTTTTCCTCCTTGTCTGTTCCATTGTGTGGAATTGAAAGAAGGCAGCAAAAAAGGCTGCCACAAAACGCACCTGTCCTGCGAACGCAGCAGATGTGTTATGTAACAGCCTTACTCTTAAATGGTAAAAGCAAATACTCTGATTCAAAATCAGAGTCAAGTGGGGCTTGCCCACAATATGTCAGAAAAATAAACTATTCAATTTTAAGTTCATTCTACACGATGCGGCAAGATTTGGCAAGTATTTGCCTCTGGTGTTAAAGAAAAATTTTCAATTTGCCACATAGGGCAGATACAGAAAATGAAGGATTTGTTTTCAGAGAAACCATCGGAACGATGGCACAGCCGCTGCCGCAAGGCAGCGTTCGAAGGGTTCGGGGCGTTTTCCCAACAAGCGATTTACAAAAATTGTGCGGAGCAGAATTTTCGCAAGCGGGTAAACAGGGCCCTGTTTACACTGCTTGCGAAGCTGTAAATCAGAAAAGTGGTACCACTTTGCACTGCTTGCCAAGTTGTGAAGGGCCTCATCCGGAGCCGCCCGTTCAAAATCCGGTCATGCTTTGACTTCGGTCCAATTCGGTCTGAAGTTGAAACCAGCTGCTGAGAAATTTCCATGAGCAAAATCAGAGGGCCTCCGGTTTCCCAGAAGCCATCTGCTGATGTGTTGCTTAACTATGTACGGATCAGACGCCGAAAAAGCACCTGTCACAAAGTGGCAAGCAGTGGAAACCTGTACAGGTTCCCTCATTTTTGCAGATCCGCCCGTTGGCCGTATCCGCAAAAATCGCTTGCTGGAGGAAGCATCCCCAGTCCCCTTTGAAATCATCTTCGATGGTGGCTGCGCACAATTTAAAAGATTCTCAAGCCGCTTCTTTGTATCGAGTGTACACATACTCATAAATCTTTTGCCGATATCCCGAAATGCTCAATTCGTCATAACATTCAGGAAGCTCTTCCCACAAGGTATCTCGAATCAAATTATCGACAGTGGCTCTGGTCTCCTGCTTATCCGTCCAGTGATCCAATTCAGCGATTTTGGATTTGACTTTTGCCAATACATCCACCGCTACTTTCTTGATTGCCTGGATGTCCTTCCGGGACAGATTATCAGAAAAGAGCAAATCATACACAGACAGTTCTTCATCGCTGGAGAAGCCTTCACGAACATATCTTTGCTGCTCTTCGTCCATACTGTTGGCCAGGTCCATGAGCTCCATAAAGGTCTTTTCGATGGTTGCTCGATCCTGCTCACCATTGTATTCTGCGATGATCTGCTGATACCTTTGCAGATAATCGATACGCTGAGGGTTCGTAATCAGCATCTGATTCAACCGATCCTGAATGAGCTGTTGAAGATCCCGCATAACCAGATTTTGCTTTTTATGCTTGGAGAATTCTTTTACAAGCAACCCAAAATCAATATCGCTGATATCAAAGCGCTTTGAAGCAATCATTCCCTCTTGCTGCGGCTGCACTTCCACATAGTCGTTCACAATATGGTTGATCTCCACCATCAGGTCTGTGTTGTCCGAGTGTTTTCGCCTTTTTTGCAATGCAGCATAAATTGCAAGGATAGCATCCTCGTATGCTCTTGTTTCGGTGGGGATATCATTTCGATCCGCATATTTCATCAGGCGGGCCAGCTCGCTGGCGTAGGTCTGATATTCTTTTTTGATTTCCATAGATGCACACATGGCATTGGTTGCATCTTCAATCAGCGATAACTGCTCAAAGGTTCCCCGTTGCGCATGGACCAGCGCTGCAAGATCAAACCCGTAAGAATCAAGGAACGATGTTGTAAGCTCGATAATTTCGTGAATCCGTGCGATCAGCTCTACCTTATCAATCGTGGGGTCTGTGCTGCCTTGTCCACCCACATTGGCTGTATAGTCGGCCAGTGCTTTTCGTAGCGCCTTGACAATTCCAATGTAGTCTACGATCAGTCCGTTGCTTTTTCCTTCTGCCACACGATTGGCCCGTGCAATGGTCTGCATCAGGGTATGCGCTTTAAGGGGCTTGTCCAGATAGAGGCAGGAAAGGCATTTGACGTCAAAACCGGTCAGCCACATGGCACAGACAAACACTACCCGGAACGGGTTATTCTTGTCTTTGAACTCCTTATCCAACTCTCGTTTTTCCATCTTTGCACGATGGGGAAGAATGTCCAATCCCCACTTTTTGAAGGTTTGGATTTCGTTTTGCTCCTGGCTGATCACCACAGCCATTTCGGTTTCCTGCATCCATTTCAGCTTATGGGTCAGCTCCTGGACTTCCTGCTGAGAAGCATGTCGGATGGTATCTTCCAGGTTGGCGATCTCCTGAGCCCAGTACTTTTGCACCAGATTGTACATCCGGACACAGGTGACCTTATTCAGGCAGACAAACATGGCCTTGCCGCTGGTCCAGAGGTCTGAATAGTGCCCCACAAAATCCTTTGCGATGGAGTCAAGGCGTGGTTCAGCCGTCAGCAGATGGATTTCCTTGGCGAATTCCCGTTCCAGCTTTTCCTGTTGAGACACATCCAGATCTGCATTTTCAATGGCGTCCAGAATACGGCTGTTGATTTCTGGGTTTTCAACGTTCAGAATTTTTTCACCACGGTTTTCGTAGTACAGGGGAACCGTTGCGCCGTCATCTACGGCTCGCTTGAAGTCGTAGATGGAAATATAGCCGCCGAAGGTGCGTTCCGTGATGTTGTCGCTGGACAGCAGCGGCGTGCCGGTAAAGCCCAGTCGGGAGGCCGTGGGCAGCAGGGTACACATGTTGTCAGCAAAGGTACCGTACTGGCTGCGGTGAGCCTCGTCCGACATGATGATAATATCGTGGTCGGGATAAATAGGCGGCTCATCCGGTTGATTGAATTTCTGAATCAGGGTAAAGATGAAGCTGGGATTTCCTCGGAGTTTTGCCGCCAGATCAGAGCCGCTGGAGGCGATGAACTGGGATGCTTTGGATGCACCCAACAGTCCGCAGTTTTCGAAGGTGTCACTGATTTGCTTGTTCAGCTCGTCTCGATCCGTCAGAATCACGATGGTAGGAGAACCGGCGAACTTTCGGCGGATCTTCTGAGACAGGAACACCATGGAATAGCTTTTTCCGCTGCCCTGTGTATGCCAGAACACGCCCAACTTGCCGTCTCGCAGTTCTCTGGTTTCATAGGCTTCCACGGCCTCGTTTACACCCAGGTACTGGTGGTTTCGGGCAAGAATTTTCACGGTATGCCCATCTGAGTGATCGAACAGGATGAAATTCTCCAGCAGATCCAGAAAGTTTTCCTTTTTGCAGATGCCCCGAAGCATGGTTTCCAAGGCCACATTGCCCTCGTCGTGCTCAGACAGGCGTTTCCACTCATGGAAGAACTCGTATTTGCTGCCCAGTGTACCAACCTTGGCCTCCACGCCGTTACTGAGCATCAGGAAAGCGTTGTAGTAGAACAGGTGTGGGATGGTGTCCAGATAGTCGGTGTAGTTGTCGTCGTAGGCGTTCTGCACATCTACGGTATTCTTTTTCAGCTCCACAAACAGAAGCGGAATGCCGTTGAGGAAGCCCACAATATCCGTTCTGCGGCGGTAGTAGTCACCGTGGATTTTTAATTCCTTGATGGCAAGAAAGTAGTTTCTGGACTGGTCGTCTGGGTGCTGGAAATCTACCACCATAGCCCGCTTGATTTCGGAGCGGCCTCCAGGCTTTTTGACTGTAACAGGGATACCGTCCCGGATGTAGGCATACTTCTCCTCGTTGATTTGCATAAGGGAAGCGGTAGACAGGCGGCTTTCCATTTTCTTCTGGGCCTCGTCTATCTGCATAGGCGTGATCCAGGGATTCAGTGTTTTCAGTGCCTGCCGGAAATAGCGGATTAGGAGGATTTCCTTATAGCTTTTGCGGCCGAAAGTACCGTTTTCACCCAGAACCTCGGTGTTATAGGCGAACTTGACTTCCCAGCCCAGTTCAGTTTCCAGCAGATGCCCTGCGGCCTCCTGCACTAAGATGTTTTCTGAGTAGTCGTAGTTCACAATTACACCTCCACTCCTGCTAAAAGCTTCAATTTTATAATTCTTTCATTTATATTTCTTGCTGAATTTGAATTTTTTAGAAGCAATTTGTTGTGTCTATCTGATCTTTCAATTAGGTTGTATACTTTCTTGAAATTCTCTGCTTGTATTTCAGAGATTGTTGTTCTGTACCGTACAATTTCTTGCAATGAATTCTCGTCTAAAAACAAAAATAGCTTTCCAAGAAGTCCGACAAGCATATCCGAAACTTGAATATATCTATTTTCATGGGATTTAATAAAATGATAGTTGGTAATTTCTTCTCCGTTCTCGATTAATTGAATATTCTCCAATCGTTTTTGAACTGTGAGTTCTTCATCAAAGAAGTGGATTGAATGGCTGAAAATTTCACATCTTTCCAAATAAAATAAATAATATTCTTCAATCAGCTGAAAAGAAGTGTTATCTTGAACAAAAACGAGTTTATCTATTTTTCCGGCTTGCTTAAGCATTTGCTGTAATGTTTCCAAGAAAAAACCAGGATACAATTCTTCCTCGTTATTATACTGGGAAATCAGCTCGCAGAGTTCTTTACAGAACAAGGAGCAGTTTGTAACGTTGGGATATGTATGCCTATACAGCAGATCTAAAATTTCCTCCCGATGTTGAACTGTCAAATCATATAATGCGCTTTTTAACTCCATTATGAATTCCATATCACTAAATAAATATGGGTACAATTCAAATAGAGAGTCCACAATATCAACTAACGAATAGTACAAATTATTGAGGGTGCTATAATGCACATACAAACCGCTATTTTCCAACCAAGACAAAAAATCAGATGCTCGCTGAGAATTCATAAAGGACAAAAAATCTGTACTTTTATTATACAAATGCTTGAACTTAAGTTCCTTCTGCCCCTCCATAAAATGCATTAAGCGATATAGTGATTCAAAGTCAACATTATGTTCTGTTCCCTGATATGCTACTCCACCAAGCAGGAAATTATGGGTTAATCCTTCAATGGAATTAACATCTGCATCTTTTAAATAGAATTTACGGCAATTTCCCGTTTCATCGTAGAAAAATGTATAACAATCATTACCAATAGGGATACCAGAGAGAGCTTGAACCATATCTTTTTGTAAGTTTACATCTATTGTAGTCAATATTGCACCTCCATTCTGAATAACTTTTCTTAGTAGCGTGTTTATTGGTATTCCGGCTTCAGGAAGGACACATTTGCTTTTTTCATACCTTTCCAGTCGTCGGTGACAAGGCCGACCGAAAGGCTTTCGTAAGCGAACAGCCAAAACTCATCAAAAACTCCGTTTGCCTTAAGCTGTTTAGCGTAGTTTTTCAAAGTCTTCTGATCTGCTGATTGTTTTCTTTTCCTACAATAAATAAGTGCCATCAAATCGAAAATGCAATCTTCTTTGGAGATTACGGTGTTAACATCAAAAGAAGATATCTCAAAGTCATATTTTGTGGCATAATACAATGCAAAAGAGCAGGCTTCAAAATAATTCTTTGCAAAATAGTGCTCATAAATCAGGTTTAAGTATTTTTCAATTTCAGCTGGATCGGTTGAGCACGGAGTGAATACACATTCATCAAGCAACGGCACAATATACGGATAGATCAGTGCTAAGGAAACAGACATTTTTGTGAAGTATTGCTGTGCATTTTGTGTCAACTTCTGCCCTTTCAATACTTTCATGCCATATAACAATATCGAAGCATTGTCTTTATTTTCGGACATCAAATCCACGCAAAAATCGATGAATACTTGAACTTCATGATAGTCTACATAGTCATGAAATTTTCCAAAAGGCAAAATTTGTTTCTGAAGTTTTCTTACCCATTGCTCTGTCATGGCTGCGGGAAGCGCCTCAATTTTGGTTTTTTTATGATTTAGAGAGAGCCCATACTCTTTAAGACAAGCATTGAGATCAACCAGAAATTGATCGGCATCATCATGCGTCTTTACAAAGCAGCAGAAGTCGTCGATATGTCTGGTGTAGTCCCACTTCTTGCAAAGTGTTTCATCAATTTTACAGAGAATAATTTCTGACAAAAGATTGGACGTATGTGGGCCAATTAAAAGGCTGTGCGTTTCACCATTTTTAGAGTTCTGCGCAAAATGATCAATTTGATTATACCACTGGTTCGTTTTAGTTGCATTTTGCTTGGCAATGGGTTTTCCAACAAGGGCCCAGGGGATGGCATGGGTATAAATACTTGGGAAACATTTTGAAATATCCGCCGACACCATGTACTGCTTACCCATCAGAAGATCCGGCTCTGGTGTCCCGTCATCCCTCCAATTACTATAGTTCATCTGAAACAATGCATCGGTGTCGTTTGCTTTTCTGATATGAATGCGGCTGACGATATGCTTTTGATTTGCCGTAGTTGTTTGGAAATATTGCTGCAAATTAAGCCATTCATCTTTCAGACATTTGCACAAACGTTCATGTCCCATTGGCGTAGGAATTCCAAGTGGCCGAGGAATATTGATATTACGCATACTATCATAGCGTACATAGTCGTGCCACTTATCCGCAAAAACAGGATGAGAGGGATCTTTGCAATATGCAAGGAAAGAAGCACCATCGAAAACTGGAGGCAGCTTTTCCGCAAACATTCCGTACTGAATCATCCGGTCATAGAGCTCATCAGCGGAAATATCTTTCATAAACTCATCATATGTTTTAGGCACCGTATTGCCTCCTCTGTGCACAGTACATCTGCATTATTGAGTGCAGGAATCTGTTATTGAATTGCATTTAGGATTTTAAGTTTCAGTTCTTCATCGTTTTCATAAGTACCATCCATGATCGCCGTCATGATTTCATGTAGAAGATCCTTGTTGATTTTTCCGGAAGCTACATGATAGCTGATGTTTTCAGTAATGGCGAAAAAGTTTTTCGCAACACTCATGTACCCGTTGAATAAAAGAAATTGTGCGGACAAAGTAATAGCAAGTCGCTTATTCCCGTCAGCAAAGCAATGGAATTCACAGGTGCAAAAAAACAAATGGGTCAGCTTGTCAATGAATGTTGGATAATAATCATCATTCTGAATATGCGCCAGTACACTTTCCAGCTTTCCGGTATCCAGTGGCTCTGTGGTTCCACCTCCGCTATATTGTATTGTCTTTGCGTGAATGGCTTTGGCCTGATCCAGGGTCAGGTAAATAATACCGTCCATTTAATCACGCTCCTTTAACCGACGAAGTACCTCCTGATTTTCCTGCATGAGCCGTTCCAGTTCATCACCGGCTGCACCAAGAAACTTTTGATATTCATCAGCATCCAGCGGCTGAATATACTCTGACAGCTGATAGTGAAATGCATCCCGCAGTGCCATATCACGGCTAGCCATTTTGATTCGGCCACGCTGAATCAGAGGTTTCCAAAGTGTCATTTGCTCAAATTCATGGAATAAGCCCTCTGTTTCCCGAACAGACAAAACCCTTCCGATTTGTTCTGATTTCCTCTTGATTTCTTCTGCCAGACCACTTTCATAGGCGGCAATGATATCCAGAATCTCCGTATAAAAAGTATCTCTGACCTTATCGTTGGCCTTTAGATCAAGAATTTTTTTATATTCCCTTGCTTTTTCTCGAAAAATACTGACATAAATCATGTCTGTAAAATGGGCGTATTTGTAGCGATTATCTTCTACATAATTTTTAAGAGCGTCCGTAAATTGGCGGCGATAATTATCTTCCTGCAGGGAGGCATGGACATAGTCTTTATCCCGCTGGTTAATGTATTTGGTGCCTCCGCCGGTTTTGCGATTGATCAGATCAATCACAACATCCAGAATGACCTGGCGGATCGCACGGGCTTTTTCACTTTCAGAAAGAAGCATTGCGATATCTAAGAATGCTCTGAAATCAAAGACTCCCAGCACGGTCGTTTTGGTACCGACATAAATGTCGGTACCAAAATGCTCGTCATAGCATCTTAAAAAGGCTTTCAATTCCCGACCTCTCAGCAGTTCATAGCCATTCTGTTTCAATTCTTCTGCATTGGCGCTGATATAGCGTTCGATTGTACGAATGTCCACTTCAAAAAAAGAAGCCACCATTTCTTTCGTCATTAAAAGTCGGTCTTCAAAAAATACGGCCTCTACTACAGAGGTTTCCTGAATTTCCTGAATCGCCAGTTCATTATTCAAAATGTTTTGACGATCCAATCTTGATTGTGTCAAATCTTTTGCCATCTTTACACCTCCAATTCGCCGCTCATCAGCTTGGGCAGCAAGCGGTCACGGGCTTCTTGCGCCATTGCGCATTGTTTATTCAGCACGAAAATTTTACTGAAAATAGGTTGGGCTACTTCTCCAAAACGGTCAATCAAATAGCTGGCAGGACACAAGTAATCCAGTCCTTTCAACTTATCTGCTTTGACCCGTTGTCTACCATCACTTCCACTCATACTGTTGATGGCGTAATTTCTAAATTCATCGGAACGGGCTATCAGATATACCATATAAGGATTGATTTTCTTGCTTCTCATTACGATATATTCTGTTGAGCCAACTGCCCCCTCTTCCGACTCTATTCCAGACACAAAGGCCGTTTTTCCGTTTTCCAAGCAGGGAGTGATTCTGGCCAAAAGGGTATCTCCATTTTGAAATTTGGAGCCGGAGTTAGAATATGTCTCGGTGAACTCAGCTCGATTCAAAATCATGGAAGTTGTGCTGAGTGCGGACATTGGCACGGATTCTTTTAAGCGATCTTTATCCAGCTTGATTTTGGGATCAAACTCGATCACATCTTCCAGAGTACACAAACTCCACCCCTCTGGAACCCCATCAACAATAGTGGTGTTCTCCCAACTGGGGAAATGCAGGTCTACAAACCACTCTTTATAGAGCCGCTGGGCGGCTTCTTCCAGCAGCTTGATCTGCTTCTGGTTGTTTTCAATCAAGTCATCATAGGCAGAAAGAATGTTGGCAATATGGCATTGCTCTTCCAGAGATGGGATATCTATTTCAAGTTCTCGAATTGTCGGAAGGTTGACATGGGCAACTGTTGCTCCATTAGCTGTTCCAAGCAATCCATATTGCTGTTGAGGTGCTAATAAAAAATAGGTTAAAAAATCGGGACATACAAGCTGGGGATTTGGCCTAATCAGCACTGTCCGTTGTCCCAAGCAAAACTTATTGCCATTTTTAATAATTGCCGCATTTCCAGCTGGTGCTTCACGAGCAAAGATTAAATCATTATCTTGTGGAGTAGCCCGCAAATTCCGCTTTTTATATATGTCTTCGGACACTCTGTGGACACCATCTAAATCAAATCGTCCTTTTCCTATATTCGGTGTTCTTATTAGCGGATATCCCTGTCCTTCATCCTGAGCTGTTGTATGAGGACAATCCACAATAAATTCACAGACATCTTTTAGTTTTGCAATCATAACCCCATCTCCTCCATATTCTTGGAGATGGTTTCCATCAGCTGGTTGGATTCTGCCTGCAAAGAAAGCAGCTCCTTGTGGATTTCTTTCATACGCTCTGCAAAGTCCACACCATCATCCTCCTGCGGTGCAACACCTACATAAGCACCAGGGGTCAGGGAATAACCCTTGTCCTCAATTTCCCGCCGGGATGTGATCTTACACAGACCGGGAATGTCCTGGTACTCGCCCTCGCCGAACTTTTCATATAGCCACTTGGCCTCATGCAGCACCGTCAGCAGTTCATCCACCTCGGCGGTGGCGGCCTCCACGGCGGCGTTCAGCTGCTTCTTGACCGCAGGCAGGCCCTCCAGTGCAAAGCCGTGCTTCTGCTTGAACTGCTGTTGCAGCACCTTGTAGTTGCTCTTGCTCATGGACGTATAGTAAGCGATCACAGACTGGACGGTTTCAGAAACGGTAGATTTCAGCCCGGTCAGCTGCTGCTCCAGCTGGTTCAGCTTTTCCATGGGCGTTTCCGTCTCTGCCTTCACCGCCTGTGCGGCCTTCCGGATGGTCTCCGTGTGCTCGCCAGATAGCTTCTGTAAGAAGTAATGCTCGATCCTGCGGACGTCGTACAGCCCTTCCGTGATGGCAGAGTGATATTCACCCAGCAGGGTTTGATAGGCCTCCTGCTCGCCCCGATACAGCCAAACAATGGCGTTCATGTTTCGGAGCTGCCACTCGCTCCACTCGTTCAGGGTACGGTCCACCACGGTGTAGTAATTCCGGGCATCAATGAACAGCACCTTGTCCTGCAAGGACTTCGCTTTGCCCTTGTCAAAGAACCAGAGGGTGCAGGGCAGGCTCTTGGTGTAGAAGAAGTTATTGCCCACACTGATCATCACATCCACATGACCGGTCTGAACCAACTTTTCCCGAATGTCTTTGTCTTTGCCCTGACTGTCGGTGGCAGAAGAGGCCATAACGAAACCGGCACGGCCATTCTCGTTCAGGTAATCGTAAAAATAAGAAATCCACAGGTAGTTGGCATTGCCAAACTCCTTAGCCTTGTTGATGGCAGGCAGGCCAAAGGGCAGACGGCCCGCACTCTGGGCAGATTCTGCTTTCACTTTGTCTACGTTGAAGGGCGGATTTGCCATCACATAGTCGCAGCAGCCCGCCAGATTATGGGCATCATGATAGAAAGAATTGGCTTCATCGCCGGACTTCACCACGCCGGTCAGACCGTGGACCGCCATGTTCATCAGACAGAGCTTGGCGTTGTACTCCACCTTTTCCTGACCGTAGAAGGTCATGGTATTGTTGGCCACCATGCCTGCATGGTTCACGAAATCGCCGGTCTGAACAAACATACCGCCACTTCCGCAGGCAGGGTCCAGCAGGATGCCGGAGGTGGGCTCCAGAATATTGACGATCATCTTGACCAGAGATTTGGGCGTAAAGAACACTCCATCGTCCGATGCGATGTTCTTTGCAAATTTATTGAGAAAATACTCATAGATGCGACCGATCACATCGCCGCCCACATCGTCCAACGCATTGTTGTTGAAGATACGAAGCAGTTCTCCCAGCAGCTCATCAGAGAACATGGTGTACTCCTTCGGCAGGACGCCGGAGAGCTGCTCGCTCTGCTCCTCCACAAGCTCCATGGCATTGTTGACCACTTCGCCCAGACTACCCATGACTTCGCCCTGATGGTTCAGCAGTCCCATGGCGGTGATGTCCTCCGGCAGATTCACCAGATAATCATACTGGGCCTCCTTGGGCAGAAACAGCGCACTCTTTTCGGCAAAGTCGCTGACTTCTACCGGCATCACTCTGCCACGGCGCATGGGGCGATCCTTCAGGATCTCAGCCTCCACCTTCTTGAACCGGCTGTATGCATAGCGCAGGAACAACAGGCCAAGAACAGGCATACAATGCTGATTGGAGGTCAGTTTGGAACCCGCCCGCAGCAGGTCGGCAGATTCCCACAAATCAGCCTCTAATTTTTTGATGTTCAATGCCTCACTCACGGCAAGATTCCTCCGTGTTCTTTGATTCATCCGGGACGAATTCCACGATATCGTCAATTTCACAATTCAGTACCCGACATATTTTTTCTACCGACTCCAAGGAAATGTAGGTGTCATTCCGCAGACGGGTTGAAATATTGGCACTGTAACCGGCTTTCTTTTGCAGCTCGGCAGCAGTCATATTCTTATCAATCAACAAATGAAATAATTTTTTATAGGATACTGCCATAGTTCCTCCTACCTCTACAAACGCATATAAGTTCTTGATGTTTAATATATCACGAAAAAGTGAAAATCTCAACTGTTCATCTATATTCGACAAGACCCAAAAACGCTTTATTATAGAAAATAAGAAGTAAAAGGACACTCCGCATTATCATCGAAAATTTGCGATGCAGAGCTTTCCTGTCCTTTCCATCTTATCGGAACAGAAAGGATAGGATCAGTCTTACTAATATCCGTCTTATTATAATCAGTATTATTACCTTGTGCTTTTGACAACTCTTGAATTGTCAAAAGCACAATTCAAGAATGTTCATTTCTGCAATTCAGGAATTGTCTTTCCACAGAAAAACTGGGGTTACTCTTAAATGGCGAACCCGGTTTCTCTTATGCGTGGAGCAATGCAGTAAAGATAGCATTCTCCTGATGTGCGTTGAATGTATTCCAGCGCTGTACCCATACGGTAACAGTTGGGTTGTTGGAAAAGCATTGTGGCACATAAAAACCAGGCATCATCAAGATTTTCATCTCGATGATGCCTGGTTCATGTTTTCCAACCCTGTCAGACAGATGCCATATATCAGTAATTTTCGTGGGTTACTGTTTTATGACCACCCATCCAACCGGGCGGCTTGCATTTTGGAGAAATTACTTGAGCTGTACGCGCTCACGAATCGAATCGGTTACGGAAAGCTGTACGCTCTGTGCGGAGTAGCCGGTGCACGCCACCTGCGCCACATAGCTGCCGCGCTTGAGGCTGAACGACGCCGTGCCGTCCGTGCCGGTGGTGATACTCTTGCCGCCGACCGTGACAACCGCACCGGACAGCGGTGCGCCGTACGCGTTGGTGACAACCAGCTGTACATTCTCGAGAATCTCGCCAGTCAACTTGACCGTGCGGCCTGCAGAGATTTTGACCGTCTGCGTAACCGCCGCGGTAAAGCGCGAATGCGTTGCCGTTACAACGTACGAGCCGCGCTTGACATAAACGGTTGCCGTGCCGTCCGAGCCGGTGGTCAGCGTCTGCGCTGCCATGCCGCTCTCCGCGTCCGAAGGCGTGAAGGTGACGGACGCGCCCGAAATCGGCAGACCGAGATCATCGACCACGGAAGCCGTCAGCGCGTAAGTGGTAACGTAGTTGACACGCAGCGTCGGGCTTTGACCCTTGCTCATCACAAAAACGAAATCCGCGTAGGATGCGCCGCTCTTGCCGAATTCCGCAACCGCAGACTTGTTGATCGTAACCTTGCTGCCCTTGATCTTGTACTGCCAGTTCTCCTCGAGCGTCTTGCCGTTCGAGCGGATATTCTTGAGCGCTGCGCCGTCTACCATGTTAAGCGTTACCACCAGATCGGCGTAGCCGCCGGACGAGGTGTTCGCGTCAAAATCAACCGTGCCCGGAACCACTTCGTTCACCGGCGCGGTATCTACCACGCTCAGCGAGCAGGTAAAGGACGACCCCTGATTGGGTACGAATGTAACCGTATAAGTGCCCTTGCTCTTCTTGGCAAGCGTCTCCTTGAGCAGACGGATCGTGCCGTTGGTTGCATTATAAGTGTAATCCGTGCCGCGCTCGAGCACCGTACTGCCGATTTTGATGGAATCCAGACGCGTGCCCGCCGGAAGAACGACGTTTACCGTCTGATCGGCATAGTTTGCGGACTGCTCGTACTTATCAAAGGTAATCTGGCTCGGGCTGACTGCGCTCTGCGCCGAGTTGCTGACCGCCAGACCGATGGCTGCCTTGGAGCCGTCCTCAAAGGTCAGTTCTGCGGTGTAGGTGCCCGCCTTGAGCGTGGACAGATAGGTTTTGTACACGCGGATGCCGTTCTTGTCGCTCAGCAGGTTGTAATCCGTGCCCTGCTTGAGATTGGTGCCGTTGACCGAAACACGGGTCAGATCGTTCTTGTCCGCGTTGAAGGTGAATTCGTAGGAGAACGCGATCGCGTCCTTGTTATTTACGTCGATGGACAGCGTGGACGGAGAAACCGAAACGCTGGTGGACGCCGCAACGTCCTTGCCGGCAATCTTCGCGGTGACGCCGCTCGCCAGCTCAACGCTGGTCGGCTGCATGGTCAGCTCACAGCCGTTGGAGTTGAGCACCGCCTTCTGGACCGAGCCGCCGCCGGTGACAGTGGTTCTTCCGTTCGCGGTAAGCGTGCTGATGGAGGTGCTGCCGGTCGTCAGGATGGTGCCGGTCTGCTCATTGGCAACGTCCCAGACAGCTGCATCCAGCGTCAGGCTGACGCTGCTGCCGTTCATTTTAAGATCGGAGAAGCCGCCTGCAGTCGCTGCCAGATTGCTCTCGGTCAGCGTTGCAGAGGTTTTTACCTCGGTGGTGCCGATGTTGGTGTTGCCGGTCGCAATGACCTGCGGGGTCAGTCCGGTCGGGTTGGAGACGACCATCTCGAGTGCGGAAACACCGTCCAGCGTTACATTGCCGCCGCTGACGATGATATCGCCCGCAACGGTGACATCCTCAAGCGTTACATTGCCCGCCAGAACGCCCTCGGTGATGTACAGATTGCCCTTGATATCCGCATCGGCCAGCGTGCACGGTACGGAAATCGTAACGTTTTTGGTATCGCTCTTAAGCGTAGCCTGCGAATACACGTTGCCGTTCTTATTCAGCGAGGTGCCCATATAGCCGTACAGCATTTTGGCGATTTCGCCTCGGCTGAGCGTGCCCTGCGGCTTAAAGGTACCGTTCGTGTAGCCGTTGATATAACCCTGCTTGACCGCTTCCGCAACGTAGGATTTGCTGTAATCGCTCAGCTTGGCCCGATCAGAGAACATATCCAGCGCAGACAGGTCAGCCGTCGGCGTGTACTTGTGCAGTCGGCCGAGGATGGTTGCCGCCTGCTCACGGGTCAGCGTGCCCTCCGGCGCCATACGGTTGTTGCCGACACCGTTGATATAACCCTGCTTGACCGCAATCTGCACGGTTTCATAGAAAACATCGCTCGAATTGACATCCGAGAAGCTGATATCCGCCTTTTCGGTAAAGCCGAACGCGCGGTTGATATAGCGCATGAACTCCCAGCGTGTTACCTTGTCATCCGGGCCGTAGTTGCCCGTGCTGGCAGACGGATTGATAATGCCGTTTTCATGCAGCTCAGTAATGTAGGACTTTGCCCAGTGGCCATCAATATCCGAAGCCGCAAAGGCAGCCGGCACGGTACTGACTAGCAGCGCCGCTGTCAGTACGGCGGAAAGGACTTTTTTCAAAGCTATCACCTCTTATTATAATTTAACTTTATTCTACCATTCTTTTGTTTATTTGTGTACTGTTATTTTTATCTCGAGACAGGGCTTTTGTCTAAATAGGCGGCCTGCTGCCGGTTTTGGTTTCGCATTTTCGCAGAATTTTCCGGTATTCTCACAGAACGTACAATTTCTGCTCTGCCGTTTTGTATATCATTACTCCGCTTCATGGAATCTTTTCACAAATTCGCGCAAAACCCCTTGCATTGACAGCCGGATATTGTATAATTTAGATAGTGGCAATCCGTCGACCGAAAGCGGCGATGCGCCAACTAACACGATGAGGTGATACCAATGGATTATATGTCGGAATACAAGCGTTGGCTGGACTGCTCTGCCCTCTCTGCGGACGAGCATGCCGAGCTGGCTGCTGTTGCAGATAATCAGGAAGAAATCGAAAGCCGTTTCTTTGCGCCGCTGTCGTTCGGCACGGCCGGTCTGCGCGGTGTACTGGGCGTCGGCCTCAACCGCATGAACCGCTTTACCGTCGGTCAGGCTGCACAGGGTCTGGCAAACCTGATCGTATCGAATGGTCAGGCCGCAATGGACCGCGGCGTTGCCATCGCATATGACTCCCGCCATTTCTCGGCCGAGTTCGCCAAGCAGTCTGCGTGCATCATGGCCGCAAACGGCATCCAGTCGCTGCTGTTCGATGAGCTGCGTCCGACCCCGGAGCTGTCCTTCGCTGTCCGTCACTACGGCTGCATCGCAGGCATCAACATCACGGCTTCCCACAACCCGAAGGAGTACAACGGCTACAAGGTTTACTGGGAGGACGGCGCACAGCTTCCTCCGGCCGAGGCAGACGTGGTTGCCAGCGAAATGGCAAAGACCGATATCTTCACCGGTGTAAAAACTGCAGACTACGATGAGTCCGTCAAAAACGGTCTGATCCGTATTCTGTCTAAGGAGACCGACGAGGCTTACCTCGGCGAAGTCATTAAGGTTGCGGTAAATCCGGACTGCGTAAAGCAGGTTGCCGATGAATTTAAGCTGGTGTACACGCCGTTCCACGGTGCCGGCTACCGTCTGGTGCCCGAGATCCTGCGCCGTCTGGGCTACAAGCACATTATCTGTGAGCCGGAGCAGATGAAGATCGACGGCGACTTCCCGACCGTTAAGAACCCGAATCCGGAGTACAAGGAAGGCTTTACGCTCGCCATCGAGCTGGCAAAGCAGAACGATGTTGATCTGATCATCGGCACCGACCCGGACTCCGACCGTACCGGCATCGTCCTCAAGGACAAGTCCGGCGAGTATGTTACCCTGTCCGGCAATCAGGTCGGCGTGCTGCTCACCGATTACATCATCACCGCAAAGAAGCTGACGAACACCATGCCTGCACATCCGGCGGTGCTCAAATCCATCGTTACCACCGAAATGGCACGCGCGGCGGCTGAAAAGAACGGCGTTGAGTGCTTCGACACCTTCACCGGCTTCAAATTCCTTGCCGAGAAGATCAAGCAGTTCGAGCAGGACGGCTCGCACGAGTACATTTTCGCATTCGAGGAATCCTACGGCTACCTGTGCGGCGATTATGCCCGCGACAAGGATGCCGTTACCGCTTCCATGCTGATCGCCGAGATGGCGGCTTACTACCGCACCCAGGGCAAGACCCTGTACGACGCAATGGAAGAGATGTACGAAAAGTACGGCTGCTACTGCGAGCAGACCATTTCGATCGTTATGCCGGGCGTTTCCGGCCTGCAGCGCATGAAGGAGCTCATGCAGGAGCTGCGCGACAAGCCGCTGACCCAGATCGGCACCCACAAGATCGATTACACCCGCGACTATATGCCGGGCACCCGTACCTGCATGGCAGACGGCAAGTCCGAGCCGATGGAGCTTAAGGGTCAGAACGTGATGTACTACGAGCTCGAGGGCGGCACAACCTTTATCATCCGTCCGTCCGGCACCGAGCCGAAGGTCAAGGTTTACATCATGGCCAAGGGCGAGAACAAGGCCGAGGCCGCAGAAAAGGTCGAGGCTCTGACCGCTGCAGCGAAGGAAATCGTAAAGTAACTGAGGCAACACCGCAGTAAAAATCCAGCAACGCTGAATGCAGCCGAATTCCGGTTCGGCTGCATTTTTCCGGAATCACCTTGATTACCGAAATTATTATACCTTAATTATTTTAGGGGAACAAAAATATGATCAAACGCATTATTTCCTGTATTGTAAGCACGGTCATCGTGCTCGGTGCCACCATCGCGTATGACCGCACGCCTGCATGCCGCATTGCCGTGATGGAGCAGGTGCCGACACAGCTGGCTTCCGTTCTGCCGCGTGCTGCCTCCTACGAACTGGAGCTGCGCACGGAGGAAGGCAACCGCAGCTACACGGTCAACTGCCATGACAAGGACGGCAACACCTTCCGCTCCTACACCATGCAGACCGTGGAAGGCGAGGAAGAACCGCTCAATTTCACCTACACGGACTACACCTACGACGAAAACGGCAACTGCACGGATGCTATCACCACCGACAAGACCAACAACTCCACCTCGGAGTATCGCCGCAGCTATGACGACAAAAACCGCGTTCTGCGCACGGAAAACTACGAGGACGGCGAACTTTCGGCCTCCTCTGAGACGGTTTACACCGAGGTTGACAACGGTCAGTCCTCTGCCGTCAACACGGTTTACGACGCAGACGGCAACGAGCTGATGGTCGTCCGCATGGGCATGAACACCAACGGCGACGTGCTGTCCTCCCGCACCTACGAGGGCGAGGACAATATCACCTCCTCCACCGACAACCGCTACGACAGTCAGGGGCGGCTCATCCAGTCGGTCACCGTAGACGAGAGCGGCGTCGTGTTCGAGGTGCTCACCGTGTACTCGGTGGACGGCAAAACGCAGACCACCCGCTCGACCATCGAAGGCGGCACCCTCTCGACCGATACCCGTACCTTTGATGATAACGGCAATCTGGTCTCCATGCACCAGACCGACAGCGACGGCTACGCAAGCGATACTACTTATACACAGTTTAAGTGACCTGTCGCGGAACTTTAATCCGCAGTGAAAACCACCCGTTCGGGTGGTTTTTCCTTTTTTTCGGACATACTATTATCAGCTATACACCGACCATTTCTCCCTATTTGTCGGTTTTCCGCTAAACTCCTGCAAAATTCCTGTCTGGATATTGCTTTTTCTCGGTCAAACAGCTATAATCGCTATATGCGTATCAAGACTGTGTCAACAGAGCACAGCTATAGAGAAATAGATCGGAGGTGCGCTATGCGCATCATTATTGTAGGCTGCGGCAAAGTCGGCTCGGAGCTGGCAGGACAGCTCAGCGCGGCCGGACACGACCTGACACTGATTGACCTGTCCGAACGCCGTCTGGATGAACTGTCCAACACACACGACCTTGCTACAGTAAAGGGCAGCGGCACCAGCTATCACGTTCTGCGTGAAGCCGGCGTGCAGGATACCGACTTGCTCATCGCCGTTACCGCCCATGACGAAATCAATCTGCTTTCCTGTCTGATCGCCCGCAAGGCATCCGGCTGCCACGCCATTGCGCGTGTGCGCGATCCGGAATATGTATCCGACCTCGGCTTTATCCGCGATGAGCTGGGTATTTCGATGGTCATCAACCCCGAGCTGTCCACCGCGCGTGTTGTTTCGCGTCTGATCCGCTTCCCGTCGGCCATCCGCGTCAGCACGTTTGCCCGCGGACGCATCGAGCTGCTCGACCTCAAAATCCCGCACGAGTCCCGTCTGGACGGTATGGCGGTCTGCGAGGTCAATCCGCTGCTCCGCACGGACGTGCTGCTGTGTATGGTCCGCCGCGACGGTCAGACCTATATTCCCAAGGGCGACTTCATCCTGCGCGAAAACGACAACATCACGGTTATCATTCCGCCGCACGAGCAGAGCGAATTTTTCGAGAAGGTCGGTTTGCCGGTCAAGCGCATTTCCTCTGCGATGCTGGTCGGCGGCGGCAAAATCTCGTACTTTCTTGCGAAAATCCTGCTGAATTCCGGCATTGCAGTCAAGATTATCGAAAACAAACTCGAACGCTGCGAAGCACTGTCCGAAATGCTCCCGCACGCGACCATCATCTACGGCGACGGCACCGACCGCAACCTGCTCGATGAGGAGGGTCTGGCAACCTGTGAGGCCTTCGCGGCTCTCACCGGCATGGACGAGGAGAACATCCTGCTTGCGCTGCACGCCGGCCGTCATTCCCGTGCGAAGCTGTTCACCAAGGTCAACCGTGTGAACTTCGAGGAAGTCATTGCCAGCATGCCGATCGGCAAGGTGATTCGCCCCAAGCAGACCACCGCCGAGCTGATCAGCCAGTACACCCGCGCGATGCAGAACTCGATGGGCTCCAACGTGGAGACCCTGCATCAGCTGGACGGCGCAGAAGCGCTTGAGTTCCGTGTTGCGGCGCACCATCTCACCGGTGTTCCCCTGCAGTATATGCCGATTCGTCCGGATGTTCTGCTATGCTGCATCAACCGCAGAGGCAAGCGTATCATTCCGCGCGGCCACGATGTGCTGCATGAAGGCGATACGGTTATCGTCGTTTCCACCTTCGAGGGCATGAACGACCTTCAGGATATCTTCCTGCCGACAGCCGGAGGGCGCGAAAAATGAATTTCGCAATCGTTCGCTATCTGATCGGCTGGCTGATGGGCATTGAGTCCCTGTTCCTGCTGCTGCCCGCATTTACCGCGGTCATTTACCGTGAACCCGAGCTGCCTGCCTATATCGCCACCGCACTGATTTGTATGGTCGGCGCAGGCATTCTGTGTGAATACAAGCCGAAAAACACCAAGTTCTACGCACGCGAAGGCTTTGTGGCAGTCGCGCTGTGCTGGCTGGTGCTGGCCGTGACCGGTGCCCTGCCGTTCGTGCTCAGCCGCGAGATTCCGTTCGCAGTAGATGCGATTTTCGAGGCCGCATCCGGCTTCACCACCACCGGCGCTACCATTCTCGGCGATGTGGAGGCGCTTTCGCATGCCTCTATGCTATGGCGCTGCCTGATGCACTGGGTCGGCGGCATGGGCATTCTGGTGTTCATGCTGATCGTCCTGCCGCTGGCAGGCGGTCAGACCATTTATCTGATGCGCGCGGAAAGCCCGGGACCCTCGGTCTCCAAAATATCGCCGCATATGCGCGATACCGCGCTTATCCTGTACGCGATTTACTTTGGACTGACCGTTCTGCAGATTATTCTGCTGCTGTTCGGCGGCATGCCGATGTTCGACGCCATCTGCGTTTCGCTCGGCACGGCAGGCACCGGCGGCTTCGGCAACTGGAATAATTCCATCGCGCATTACAACAGCGCCTACCTGCAGAATGTTATTTCGGTCTTTATGATCCTTTTCGGCATCAATTTCAACGCGTATTTTCTGCTTTTGACCCGTAAATTCAAGCAATTGTTCAAAATCGAGGAGATTCGCGTGTACCTCGGCGTGATTGCCGTATTTACCACGCTGATCGCCTTCAACGTGCGCGGCTGCTTCGGTTCGCTGCGCGAGAGCTTCCACCATTCCCTGTTTCAGGTTGCGTCTATCATCACGACCACCGGTTTTTCAACCGTGGACTTTAACCAGTGGCCTGCATTCAGCAAGCTGCTGCTTGTGCTGCTGATGTTCATCGGCGCGTGTGCCGGTTCGACCGGCGGCGGCATGAAATGCTCGCGCATCCTGCTGCTGTTCAAGGGCGTAAAGAAGGAAATGATGTCGCTGATTCATCCGCGTCTGGTGCGCGTGCATAAAATGGACGGACAGCGCGTCCAGCATGAGGTCATGCGCTCGGTCAACGCCTTTCTTGTGGCATATCTGATCGTCATTGCCACTTCCATCCTCATTGTCAGCCTGCACTGTGAGGATATGATAACCAGCTTCACCTCGGTCGTTACCTGCATCAATAACGTCGGTCCGGGACTCAATCAGGTCGGTCCTGCAGCCAACTTCGGTGCACTGCACCCGCTGAGTAAAATCGTGCTGACTTTCGATATGCTCGCCGGTCGTCTGGAGCTGTTCCCCATGCTTCTGCTGTTTGCACCGGAAACGTGGCGAAGAAACCGATAAAAAAACTGCCGCTAAATGTATACCGTTTAGCGGCTTTTGCGATGTCGAACGACCACGAATCGTTCCGGTGCTCCACCGACACACCCGAATCATCGCGGCAGAATATGTCGAGATGGGGTTTTCCGGTTGCTCATGGGTATCTATCTCTTTGGGTAACACGATGGTGCTTTTTCTTTCTGACAATAGCCTGCCACGGGATCTATCGGTTGACAAATACGTTTTATCCGCAGCCCTTCACAGTTTTAATCTATCGACAGATGCTTTTTCAGTGCCTTCACATAGGAGTCCGCATAGCGGCTGAATACCACGTTTTTCTTGCGGATGAGACCGATGCGCATGCTGCCTTCCATCTCGAGCGGCCGCGCGATAATGCTCGGACTGTTCAGCTTGCGGTCGATAATGCCCGAGCTGACCGTAAAGCCGTTCAGTCCGATCACCAGACTGAACAGTGTTGCGCGGTCGCGGACCTGAATGGTTTTCGGCATGTCGAGCATGCTGAGCAGTTCCTCGGAAAAATAAAAGGAATTGCGGTCTCCCTGCTCAAAAATCAGATACGGATAGGGTCTCAGTTCATCGAGCGTGATGCACTTCCGGTCTGCGAGCGGATGGTCCTTATTGATGAACACATGCGGTGCGGCAGTGAACAGTTCCTCGAACACGAGCTCACTTTTGCGCAGCAGCTTGGAGAGCACGGTTTCGTTGCTCTCGGACAAATACAGCAGACCCAGCTCGCTTTTGCCCGACGCCACATCATCAATGATCTCACCGGTCTGCGTTTCCCGCAGGATAAAACCGTACTGGTCCGCGTCGTACTCCTTGACAACCTCGACGAATGCGTTCACCGCGAACGAATAGTGCTGACATGACACGCAGAACTTGGGCACGCGCTTTTTGCCCACGCCGAAGTGCTCCTGCATGATGTCTGCCTGCTCGAGCAGCATGCGCGCAAACGAAAGCAGCTCCTCGCCCTCCTGCGTAACGGTTACGCCCTTGTTTGAGCGCACAAAGGCGGTAACGCCCATCTCCTTCTCTAAATTGTGAATCGCGGCGCTCAAACTCGGCTGCGAGAGAAACAGCCGCTCGGCGGCGTCCGTGATGTTGCCGCATTCGGCCACAGTGACAAGATAGGTCAGCTGCTGCAGGGTCATAGGAAAAACCTCCGGGAAATAATCTGTATTTATTGTAGCATGTCTGTGCGGAAATACAATGCGGTTTCCCTATCTATTCCCTCAATTTCATGCTATGATAGAGACAAAGGAGAGCGTAAAAATGAAAAATGTACTGTTTTACGGCGATTCCAACACCTGGGGTTATCAGGGCGACGATCCCATGCACCGTCTGGACGCGGACAAGCGTTACACCGGTGTGGTTGCGGCTCAGTTCCCGGACGTGCACTTTATCGAGGAAGGTCTGTGCGGACGCACCATCTGCAGCACCGACCCGATTGATTACGGCCGAAACGGCATGGCAATGCTGCCTGCCCTGCTGGCAACGCACGATCCGCTCGACGTGATCGTTATCATGCTCGGCACAAACGACAGCAAGGCAATGTACGGCCACTCGCCGTTCACCATCAGCGATGCCATGGACCGCACGATCAAGCTGATGCAAAGTCCGCTTTTATGGTCAAATACCATGCAGAAACCGCAGATCCTTCTGGTTGCACCGCCGAAAATGGGCGAAAACCTTGCAGACAGCGTCTACTACGGCATGTTTGACGAAAGCAGTGCCGCACTCATCCGTGCTCTGCCCGCACGGTTCCGCACGCTGGCAGAAAAGTACGGCTGCGCCTTTGTAGACGGCTCGGCTGTCACGACGGCAAAGTGCTCGGACCAGATTCATCTGACCGCAGAGGAGCACGCCGTGCTCGGCAGGCTCATTGCGGACAAGCTGCGCGAGCTGCTTTAACCCCCTGCCCGAAAGCATTCGTCATCTTTTCCCCCGGTTTTGTCACCTGACAAAACCGGGGTGTTTTTTTGCCGCATTTTATCCACAGCCTGTTGATAATTTCTGTGGATTGTGTGTCATTTTTTGCAGAATTTACGCGTAGTTCACTCTGTTTTTCCTATCGGTGTATTTCGTGTCGAAAATCGGACATTTCGTGTGCCCGACCGCACAGCAGGCTGCAAAGCTGCTATGATAAACGCAGGCAATTTTCAGTCTCTTTTCTGCAGGCGCGGCTCGTTCCACCGCACCGCAGAATGGGAAAAGGAGGAATATACCATGAAATTCAAACGCGGCATAAGCCTTACTCTGGCACTGGCTCTTATCGCCGGCATAGGCGGCCCGCTTGATATCCGTGCAGCGGCGGCGGATACCGGCAGTTCGGACGCGCTTGCGGCGCTCGGTATTGATTCGAGCAAAGCGCCCGACGGCTTTAATGCCAACGACCCCAGCAACCCATACGGGCGCAATACCATCAAGGTTACGCCGGTGTACGAGCTGTATACCGTTGGTCTGACGAGTGATGTTCTGCCGTCGGATAAAATCGATCTGGACAAGCGTGAAAGCGCAGAGAAATGCGATACAAGCGTTTCCAAGTCCAACCAGAAGGACAATACCCTTCAAAGCACGCTGTACGGCAATGATGATAACGCATCTACCAAGGCTCAGCAGTTTTTGAGCGCTCAGAAGCAGAACCAAACTATTTCTGAGGGTAAAACCACCTCTACCGGCACATACGCACAGTTCCCGGTGGGCAGCAAGGGCAATGACGGCTATGCCACCAAGGGCTATCTGACCGGCATGACCAATGCGTCTACCAAGCTGAAAGATGGCACGGATTACGCCATGGCAGACGTAGCCGCAGGCCATTTCACCTCAAGCAGTGACGCCAAGTCCTCGCAGACGGTCATGGTTTACGCCGGTGACCTGAGCGCGAAAGGCGGTCTGTACCTGCGATTCGGCGATGCTGAATCCGGCAAGTACGGCAAGCCGATCACGCTGCTGGACACCAGCAAGGAAATCGGCAACCCGAATCTGACCGACACCAGCGACGAAGGCAGCACGACCGCCAAAAAGGTCGAAAACTTCGCAGAAAACCCGTATCAGCTGAAAAACTACCTGCAGGTAGCTACCGGCGACTGGGACAACGACGGCAAGGACGAGGTTGCGGTCTATGTGCCGGAGGTCGGCAATTCCCGCATTGAGATTTACGACCTGCAGACTGAAGATTACTCCAATCCCTCTAACTGGAGACAGGCGTGGACGTACTTCTTCCGTGAGGGAAGTGTCGTTTCCAACATGATCTCTCTCGTCAGCGGTGACGTCAACCAGGACGGCGTAGACGATCTCGCCTGCACCTGGGGTTACTACTACGGTCCGCAGCAGAACGCAGGCTCGCGTGCCGTTGTAATGTTCGGTTCCACGAGCGCGCACATGCTGCAGAGCTCGCAGGAATTCCCGCTGACCTACGAGGGCAGCAATCTGGTCCGCGCATCCTTCGCCTTCGGCGATATGACCGGCGGCGGCAAAACGCTGATTCTGGCGGCTCAGTCGGATGCCGACCTCAAGGCAAATAAGCAGAATACACGCTATGTAGGCTTGTACGCATGGAACGGCGTCACCTTCAAGCCGTCTGTTTCGCAGAATTTCGATCTGTTCTCCAAGGATAAGGACGGAAACTATATTTACAGCGCAATGCAGAATCACATCGAAAACGGCACCGACGTTTTCCATTCTCTGCCGCTGTGCCCGGCCAATACGGCGATTATCTCCCGTCCGACCGCAGGCGAAGTAGATAAGAACAAGTCGAATGATAACGGCAAAACCAGCGATCTGCTGTACTTTGACAGCCTTGTTATCTCCTGCGATGAGAATGGTCTGAATATCAAGCAGGCACTCGACAACACGGCCGCTATGCCGAATGAGGACTACGTTGAGTACGATGCATCCGCAGGCTCTGTGACCACCGCAGTGGATGCAAACAACAACACCGCAGGTTCGGGTACGCTGTTCACACTGACGCAGACCATGTCCAAAGATGAAGACAAGCAGTCTGACTCCTACAACGTCACCGGTAAAGTACCTAAGTACGAGCGCCGTGCCTACTACAAGAGTTGGTGGCACAAGTTATTCCGTAAAAAGTCCTATTACAACGCTTTTGTCGGCTATGTAGATGCTACTACATCGCAAACAACACCTTACACCACCCGCACGCCGGGTACAACCAGACTTTCGACCGTCAACCTGTTTGACGGCTCTCAGCCGGTAAAAACCGATGTCAACAGCTCGTACACGCTCTGTCTCGCCAACACGGACGACGATACCAGCTACATGACCTACACCGGCAAGCACTATTACACCTACTCCGACCCGCAGGTTCTGGCGGTACTGGCTTCACCTCCGTACTTCTCCGATCTGCTCGACCGTGATGACCTGTCCGGCAACTATGCCGAGTCCTCCACCACCTACTCGAGCATGAAGGGCACCGAGAACGGCACCAGCTCCTCCTCTACCATCTCGGTCGGCGCATACGTCTCCTTTGAGCAGGAATTCTCGGTATTCGGCGTTAAGATCGGCAGCGTTGAGGCGGAAGCCGCCTTTACCTCCGGTTTCACCTACGAGACCGAGCACACCTCCTCGCTCGAGCAGTCCATCACCTACGAGACAACCTCCGGCGAGGACAGAGTGGCGTTCTATTCCATCCCGATGGAGATTTACGAGTATACCTCTTACATCCCGGATGGCAAGGGCAGCTACACTAAAGTAACCTCCACCGTTTCCATCCCGCACGAAGCCTCGATCGGTCTGATCGACCTGTCCGACTACGAAAATATCGCCGAGGATTACAGCGTTCTGCCATCCATTTCGGGCAGCGTGCTGACGCATACGATCGGTGATCCGTCCAGCTATCCGAGCGCACCGAGTGCAGGCTCCAAGGCTTATAACGGTGATCCGGCTAAGGTTGACTTCACCGCGGCAGGCGGCGGCTCCGGCATCACGCAGGAGATCAGCTTCTCCACCTCGGACAGCAAAAACTACACCAACACCACCTCTATCGAAACCAAGGCCGGTGCAGGCGCAGGCGGCGTAACCGCAGGCGTAGTGGCCGGTTCGGAAAGCTCTGCCGGCAAGGTGTCTGTCAACACCGCAGGCGGCTCGTTCTCCGGTTCGCTGCAGAACATGCCGATTGAAGCCAAACCGTACGGCTACGGCATGAACTGGCGTATTTTCTGCTACAACTACCGCAGCGGCAATCAGGCGTTCCCGGTTGTTACCTACGCGGTAACCGAGCCGCAGGCTCCGTCTCCGCTGCCGGAGGATTTTGAGCAGGATGTTGCGAAAACCACCGATGATTCCGTCACCCTGACGTGGACGTACGACAAGATCGTTTCCGGTTTCCAGCTGTACCGCTACTACAACTTCCCGGACGGCTCCGGACGCAAGGAACTCGCATTTGTGCCGTTCACCGATGGTGAGCGTCACGATGACGGCACCTACACCTTCAGCTACACGGATAAGAACCTGTCTCCCTATACCGAGTATGAATATCAGATTCAGACCCGCAACAACAACAAGGCTGAGCAGCAGCGCAACAGCATTTACAGCGAACCGCTGACCTGCCGCACCAAGACCACAGCAGGCTATCCCGATATTTCGGTAACGATTGACGGCAAGGAGAATCAGACGGTTCTGCCAATCTATCCGGATTCTCTGGCAACCGCAACGGTTAAGTATAACGAAAACAATAAAAATCCGGACGGCGGCAAGTACAACAGCGTAAGCTATCAGTGGCAGAAGCTGAACAATGGTTCCTGGACCGAGATTGCCGGCAGCGTTTCCGATACGCTGAGCATCGAAAACGCCGGTTCTGCCGACAAGGGCACTTACCGCTGCCGATTGAATGTGCTCTACTTCGACAACACCGCTCAGAAGGAGTTCAGCATTTCCGCTTACTCGCCTGAGATTACCACACAGTACAGCAAGCGCACACCCAAGTGTGAGCTGAATGTTACGGCGGAGAAGGTACAAAAAAACAACACTGCTCAGTTTGACCGCACACTGCACATCAGCGCTAAAATGAGTTCCGCGTCTGCTACCTCCACCATCCCGACCGGCACGCTCAGCTTCCTGATTCGCGGCACGGACTTCTCTACCACGGTTGCGGCTGAGATTGACAAAACCGGCAAGGTTACAAAGGATGTTATTGTGCCCGCAGACGGCGCCTACACGGTTACCCCGTATTATCCGGGCAGCTATGTATTCAAGGATATGAGCAACGCGGAAGGCCAGATGGTTCTCGTTGGCGAGAACGCGACCGGCTATCAGCTAACGCTCACCAACGGCAAGGATAACAACAGCGTCACCCGCTTCACCTACGGCGATACGGTAACGCCGTCGCTCTCCCGCATGAGTAAAGATACGCATGGTCTGCAGAAGGTCGATAACGCAACCTTCAAGTATGCAGTTTCCGGTTCCAAGGATTCGCAGCCGCTGACAGCGAACAAGAAGCTGGATGTCGGCACTTACACGCTGTATGCTTATGTAAACGGCGAAACCAAACCGGTTGCGGAAACCGAGTTTACCGTTGTTCAGCGTGCCGTTACGCTACGCGTTGTCACCCCGAAGGACGGCGTTGATCAGACTTTGGTCAATCCGAGCACTCAGCTTTCTCTCACGGCAGACACGAAAAACATGACTGCTGATGAGATTGCTGCTCTGCACCTTGGCTATACCGCAGTCAACACCGCAGGCAACGAGGTAACGCTCGCGCCGAACATTGCACCCAACAACTACACGATTTCTCCGTGCAAGACTACTGCTACCAACGAAACGCTGTACAACAACTACGAATTCACCTTTATCCCCGGCGTTTACACGGTAAACGGCACGACTTACATCCTTACCCTCAAGGCTGAGGGCTTCGGCGAAGGCGCAAACAAGCACTCTGTCGGTTCTGCGTCGATCATTACCGCAGGTCTGAATGCCGGCAAGGCGGATGACGGCAGTGCAATCTCCAGCTTTACCGCAGACACCGATGTTACCCTGACGGCTGTGCCGGATGCAGGTTATGCAGTCGATTACTGGACCTATGACGGCAAGGAAATCGAGGACAGCAAGGAGAAGAACTCGGTTACCATCAAGACCCTTGCAAAACCGGCATCTGTTTTGGTTTACTTCAAGACCACCGATACCAAACTGAATGCTTCCGTTCAGAATAAGCAGGGCGGTACACTCAAATGCACGGATGAAGATGGCTCCGAAAGCCTCAAGAACTTCCCGGCTTACATTGCCAGCGGTGCAAAGTTCAACTTCACCGCAACGCCGAATACCGGCTGGCACTTCAAGCAGTGGATTCTCGCGAAACGCGGTGCAAACAGTTATCCGTCCGGCACCCCGCACGATAACGGCTCCAACACGCTCTCTGTTGAGGTTGGCGTGCAGGATATTGATCTGGCTGCCGTATTCGAGCGCGACAGCTACACGCTGACGCTGGAAGGCGAACTGACCGCAAGCTATCAGACGGTTGATCCGAACGATACCTCCAAGACGCTCACCAAGTCTCTCAAGAGCGGCGAAAGCGTTACCGGTGATACGGAAATTACGGTAGCGCCCAAGGCAGGCTATGCTGCCGCCACGGGCGAGACCTATCAGGTGAACGGCAAGGCTGTTGAAGCAGGAAAGCTCAACGCTGGCGGCAGCTATACCTTCCCCATCACCGAGAACACCAAGGTTTCGCTCAAGACCGACCGTGCCGCATTTGCGATTACCACACCGGAAATGGAGCATGGCACGATCATTGCAACCGTAGACGGCGAAGCTGTGGACGATCTGTCCAAGATTCCCGGCGGCAGCAAGGTTGAGCTGCAGGCACGCGCAGACCGCGGCTGGCATTTCAAGAACTGGGTTGTAAACGGTACTGCTCAGGATGAGGCTGCGGCAAAGACCAACGGCACTTACACCATCAGCGAACTGGCCGGCGATCTGTCCATCAGCGCTGAATTTGCCCAGAGCGCTTCCTACACCGCCAAGGCCACCGCTGCAGCCGGCAACGGCACCGTAAAATACACGCTGTATGATATCTATGGTGAGGAAGTTGAGACCAAGGCTATGCCGACTGATGGCGTAACCATCTATAAGGATGAGGAAATCACCTTCCATGCAGCGCCGAAGACTGGCTATCAGGTTGAACAGTGGGAAGTGAACGGAAAAAAGACTGCCGGAAACTCCAAAACCAATCCGGAAGGCAAAATCCGTGCGGACAAGAATATTACTGCAACCGTATACTTTAAGGTTACGGCAAGCTATCCGCTTACTTTCGACACTGCTGATGAGAACGGCCATCTGACCGCCAAGATTGACGACACCGCGATTAACTCTCAGACCAAGCAGCCGAACGGCAGTGTAATCACCTTCACTGCAGCACCAAACACCCAAAAGATGGTCGAAAAGTGGACGGTTACCCAGGGTGACATTACTGCAGCAGAAAACGATGCTGCTGTACAGGTTGATGGTGTAAATCTTGTCGATCCAATTTATATTCATACACTCGATGACAACCAGACCATCCGCGTTCACTTCACCGACCTTGTACAGTACGATGCCAAGATTTCCGGCACGAACGGCACCGGCAAATTCACCTACACCACGCCGATTCAGCCGAACGACACCGGTGCAGTCAACAGCGCATCCGCTCAGGTTCGCAAGAACGGCACGGTCAAGCTGACGCTCACACCGAGTGCAAACTGTGTCGGCACCGCCGAGGAAATCAAGTCCGAACTTCAGAAGGCAGCTCCGAATGCTGTTGTTTCCGTAACCGAGAAGGACGGCAGCTTTGAAGCGGTTATCCGCAACGTAACGGAAGCTCTGGCGGTCAACACCGACAATCTGTTCCACAAAACTTACGCAATTACGGCCGGCAAGGCCGAAAACGGCAGCGTTTTCGCTTCTGCGGCACGCGCCAAGGCTGGCGACAAGGTAACGCTCACCGCCGCACCCGCAAGCGGCTATCAGCTGAAAACCCTGACGCTGACACCGGATACCGCGCTCGACAAGACGGTTTCCGCGTCCACCCTGACCTACACCTTCACCATGCCGGCGAATGACGTTGCAGTTACCGCAGCCTTTGCCGTCAAGCCGAGCAACGGCAGCGGCGCAGGCGGCGGCGGTGGAGCAGGCGGCGGCGCTGTTGCACCGACTCCGACCGACAGCGGCTCGTCCTCCATTATCGCACCGGACGGCACCAAGGTTCCCGCAACGGTTGAGGTAAAGAACGGCACCGCAGCGGTTTCCGCCGACAGCTCCAAGCTGACTGCGGTTTCCGGCAAGGATTCGCTGACGCTTGACCTGTCCGCAGATTCCACCGTACGTACGGTATCGCTCACCGGCGATGTGGTAGCTGCTCTCGCCGGTGCAAAGAACGGCGCAGCGCTTACCCTGCCGAACGGCACGGTTGCACTCGACCGTGAGACGCTGACCGCACTCGGCCGCGCCGCACAGGCCGATGGTATGGCAAGTATTTCGATCGCTTCCGCTGACAAGTCCTCCCTGACGGACGCACAGCGCAAATACCTGCCGAAGAACGGCACCATCCTGAACATTTCTGCGCAGGTGCAGCCGAAAAACGGCACTGCAACCCGCGTTCATGCGCTGAACGGCACGGCTTCGGTTTCTGTAGCATACAGCCTCAAGAGCGGCGAGAACGCCGCGCATCTGGTTGCATACTATCTTGCTGAGGACGGCTCGTTCGAGAAGCTGCCTGTCATTTATGATGCAGCGACCGGAAAGGCTACCTTTAAGACCACCCACTTCTCCACCTTCGTTATCACCCACGAGTACAGCAGCGACTTCTCCGATGTCAACCTGCGCAAGTGGTTCTACAACGAGGTCAACACTGCACTCGAGAACGGCTGGTTCAAGGGCCTGACTGCAACCAGGTTCGGTCCGGATGACGGCATGACCCGCGCAATGCTGGTTCAGGTGCTCTACCGCATGAGCGGCAGCAAGGCCGCTTCCACCGCACAGTTCACCGATGTGGCGGACGGCAAGTGGTACGCAGAAGCCATCGCATGGGCCTCCGAAAACGGCATTGTCAACGGCTTCACGGACGGCAGATTCCAGCCGGATACGCTGATCACCCGTCAGCAGCTGGCGGCCATCCTGTACCGCTACGATACCTATCGCGGTCATACGCCGCAGGGCAGCACAGCACTCGATGGCTACGCAGACGCGGCTTCTGTCGAGTCGTGGGCTGCTGAAGCAATGAGCTGGGCGAACGGCAACGGTCTGGTAACCGGCGTTACCCCGACTACGCTCGTGCCGAACGGCACCGCAACCCGTGCTCAGGTAGCGGTTATCCTCAGCCGCTACACCGACCAGTAATCCCATCCGATCCATACTACCCAACGGATATGGTATGAACAACCGCCCTGCAAGGGCAGACAATACCGACAGCACCTGAAAACGCACACAAGCGACACCAATCGAAATATGGTGTCGCTTGTTTTTTTGCTTCTAACACGGAATACGCTCACGCGAGAACGAATCGAACAGCCGCGGCAGAAATTCCATGCTCATATGTCAGCTTCTCCGGCGTGATGTACTCTGCCAACCGAATCGCAAGTATTTTCAGGCTCGCGGCTCATTATATCGTACATCATGTTCTATATTTGCATAATACTGCGCAAATTCGACTCATTTTGATTTACAACGTCGTTGCAGGGTGATATACTGAAATTACCATATAAGATGCGCCGGATTATGCTTTGAGGAGAATGCTATAATGACCATGAATGACCCGCTGCTCCGCACGGACAGCTATGCAAAAATCTTCCTGTATAACACCCATGAAACCGTCGCCTGTGTGCCGCGCCACACCATCCGCATGCGCGATAAAGTGCGCCCGGACAAGCTGCGTGAAGCCGTCGAGCAGGCACTGCTGCGCTTTCCGCACATGATGCTGACCGCCGAGCCGACCGAGACCGCGTTCCGCTACCGCCGAAACGTGCAGCCCGCCATAGTGCTGCCGTTCGACGGCGTATCCACCCGCTACACCATCGGCTCCAAGGATACGAACGGATACTTATTTCTCGTCGGCTACCACGACAAGACCATCTATATGGAGTATCAGCACTCTATCTCGGATGGACGCGGATTCGAGGAGTTTATCCGCTGTGTACTGTTCCAGTACCTGAAAAACTGCGGTTTCCCGGTTGAGAATGACGGCTCTGTGCGCGGCATGGATACCCGCTGGTCTCCTGAGGAGAGCGCAAACGGCTACGAGCAGCTGGCAGACCGTGAATTTTCGCCGGATGGCATCTGGAAAAAGCCGGAGGCTGTTCATGCCCCCGAGGTACAGTGGGGCGCTGACGGCTCCGAGGTCGTCACCGAGGTGACGTTCCCGTTTTCTCAGCTGCACGATTACGCAAAGTCCATCGGCGTCAGTCCGCTGTCTGTACTGGCTCCGCTGATGATGAAAGCGTTTGATGATAAGTTCGGCGGAACGGACAAGCCGGTTATCGCGGAGATTCCGGTCGATCTGCGTCCGTTGCTGCCGACGCTTACCACGCGGTATTTTATTTGCTTTATCGATCTGCCGTATTTTCCGGAGTACCGTGATCTGCCGAATGACGAGGTGTTCCGGCGCACGAAGGCATTTTTGAAGGATCAGATGCAGCGCGAACAGCTGCTCTATCGTGCAAAAGCCGCCGCAGACCGCTGTGAATCGCTGCATGAGGCAGACATGCCGCTCGCAGAGAAAATGCAGGCGGCACAGAAGGTCACGACTGATTTTGTGCTCGAGGACAGCTTTCTCATTACCAATGTCGGCCGATTCGCCCTGCCGGAAAGCTGCCGTCCGTATGTACTCGATTACGGCGCAATCCTGCCGTGTGCTGTGCAGCCGTTTGCGCTGCTGATCTCGTCGTATGGAGATAAAATGAAACTGTCCGTCGCGCAGCGCGACCACGATATGCAGGTTGTCGAGGATTTGTGCGCCGGTCTGCGGCAGCTTGGCATCCAGCCTGAAACACTCAGCTATCCGTTTGTGGTGACACGGTATAACGGACTTGAGTGCGGGATGTAAGTTCAAAACTGTAATTTCAAAAGCAAAACGCTCAGCTACCAAACGATAGCTGAGCGTTTCGCTTTCTTTATCCAAGCCGCGCGACTGTGTAGCCGACATACAGACCGGCACCGGTCACAAGTGCATTCTCGTCCACATCGAAGCCGCCGTTGTGGTTGGTTATCATCGTGTGCGGCAAATCCGGATTGCCGGTGCCGAGATACGCATACGCGCCCGGCTTATACAGCTCAAACTCGGCAAAATTATCGCCGCTGAGCGACAGCTCACGGTCTGTGACAACGTGTCCTTCTCCGAGCAGCTCATCCACGACCCGAGCAGCCTCTTCGCACACCTGCGGGTCATTGACGAGCGCAGCGGCAAAGTCCGTCCACTCGATTTCCGCCGTGCCGCCGTACAGCGCCGCAATGCTCTGCGCGGTCTCACTGACCTGTGCACGGACGCGGTCGCGGCTCTCCTGCGAAATGGTGCGCGTTGTGCCCTCCATTTCAGCAAATGCTGCCACGGCGTTGTAGGTCGTGCCTGCGTTCAGCTTGCCGATACCGATGATGACCGGCTCGGTCGGTGAAGTGCGGCGCGTAACCAGTCCCTGCACTGCCACGACAATCTGGCTGGCGATGTACAGCGCATCTACGCCCAGATGCGGCGTGGAAACATGCGTGGACTTACCGTGCACGCGAATGCGGAAATGATCGACTGCAGCGTTGTTGATGCCCGGTTTGAGTCCTACCGTGCCTGCCTCCAAATCATACGCGGTGTGCAGACCGAACACGCGCTCGGCACCATCCAGCACACCGGCTGCGACAAACGGCTTTGCACCTTTTCCGATTTCCTCTCCCGGCTGAAAGATAAGACGGACCTTTCCGCTGAACGCATCTCTGTTCTCCGACAGGATTTTCGCGGCACCCAGAAGGCAGGCAGCGTGCGCATCATGGCCGCAGGCGTGCATAACGCCTGCATTCTCCGAGCGATAGACGCACTCGTGCGTCTCCTCAATGGGCAGCGCGTCGATATCCGCACGCAGAACCAGCACTTTTCCGTTGTCCTTTGCGCCCTTCAGCGTGCCGAGCACGCCGGTTTCGCCTACGCGCGTGTGCGGAATGCCGAACTTGTCCAGTTCCTCCTCAATGCGCTGTGCCGTGCGGAATTCCTGCAGGCTCAGCTCCGGGTGCCGGTGAAATTCCCGGCGGATGGATACGATGTAGTCCTTCGTTTCCGCTGCGGCTTTCTTTACATCCATGACGGCTTTTCCTCCTGTTTATCGGTGTTTCGGTTTGATCTTATCACGCAGACCTTCCAGACGGTTGAGTGCATCGAGCAGCGTCTCGTCCTTCTTGGCAAAATGCAGGCGAATCAGGTTGTTGACCGGCTCACGGAAGAAGCTCGATCCGGGAACCGCGCCTACGCCGACATAATGCGCCAGATCCTCGCAGAACGCAAGATCGCTCTCGTAGCCGAACTCGGCAATGTCAAGCAGAACATAGTACGCGCCCTGCGGGTCGGTATGGGCGATTTTGAGATCGTCCAGACCTTTCAGGAACAGATCCTTTTTGTGCGTGTACTTGGCCTGCAGATCGTCGTAGTAGTCCTGACCGAACTTCAGACCGGTAACAACAGCCTCCTGCAGCGGTGCTGCTGCGCCGACGGTCAGGAAGTCATGTACTTTTTTCGCACGGTCGATAATCTCCGGCGGGGCAATGATATAACCCAGTCGCCAGCCGGTAACCGAGTACGTTTTGGAGAGCGACGAGCACGACAGCGTGCGCTCCCACATGCCCGGCAGGGTGGCGAAATAGGTGTGCTTGTTCGGCGCGAACACGATATGCTCGTATACCTCGTCCGTAATAACATAGGTATCGTACTTCTCGGCCAGCGCGGCGATGGTTTCCAGCTCCTCGCGGGTGAACACCTTGCCGCACGGGTTGGACGGGTTGCACAGGATGATGGCCTTCGGGTGCTGACGGAATGCATCCTCGAGCACGTTCGCATCAAAGTGGAAATCTGGCGGCACGAGCGGCACATAAATCGGCTCTGCGCCGGACAGGATGGTATCCGCACCGTAGTTCTCGTAAAACGGGGAGAAAATGATAACCTTGTCGCCCGGATTGGTGACTGTCATCATCGCAGCCATCATGGCCTCCGTGCTGCCGCAGGTGGTGACGATTTCGGTGTTCGGATCGATCCTGCGACCCATGAAATACGTCTGCTTGGCGGCCAGCGCCTCACGGAAGTTCTGCGAACCCCAGGTAATGGAATACTGGTGGTAATCCTCGTAGGCCACCTGCGCCAGACGGTCGAGCAGCTCCTTCGGCGGCTCAAAGTCCGGGAAACCCTGCGACAGGTTTACCGCGTCATACTGCATGGAAACGCGCATCATGCGGCGGATGACCGAGTCGGTAAAGCCGGCGGTGCGTTCGGATAAGCTCTGCATGGTTATTTTCCTCCCATAATGTAAGATTTCTGATCGTTAAGCGTGTGCTTCGGGTCGAGAGCGGTCTTGATCGTGTTCATCACGGCAAGATTCTCCTGCGCGGTCTCCCGCAGGAAGTACGACCGCTTGGAAATGCCGATGCCGTGCTCACCCGAGGCTACGCCGCCGTAGGAATACGCCTTGGCGTAGGCCTGCTCCATGTTGTCGTGCAGTTCACGCTCCCACGTCTGCTGATCACGGCCGTCACGCACCACGCACAGATGCACGTTGCCGTCACCCGCATGACCGAACGCGATCATACGCACGCCTGAGGATGCTTCCAGCTCGTTGATGTAGCGAACGAAATCCGCCGTGTGGCTGATCGGCACGACAATGTCCACCGGCTCCTGCTCGGACACAGCCTCGACCGCCATGACGAGCGCACCGCGCACCTTCCAGATGTCGGCAGCCTGCTCAGCGCTGCGCAGCACGATATAGTCGATCGCACCGTTGTCAAGTGCAAGGCGGCGCACGCGCTCGATATTCGCGTTGACCTCGCTCTCGTGACCGTCAAACGTCAGCAGGATGTATGAACCGGCATCCGGGCGCGGATACTGCACCTTGCAGAACTCCTCGCCGAGCGCGACCACCTTGCGTTCCATGAACTCGACTGCGGTCGGGTTGGCGTTCGCCTGCAGGATGGTCAGCACGCTGCGGATACCCGTGCCGAGGTCGGCAAACGGCACGAGCACGCTCACCGTGGTCTCCGGCTTGGGAAGAAGGCGCAGCAGGCACTTGGTAATGACCGCCAGCGTGCCCTCCGAGCCGATGAGCAGATGCTTGAGCGACAGTCCGCTCGCGTCCTTCACCTGCTTGCCGCCGACTTGCAGCACCGTGCCGTCCGCAAGAACGACCTCCAGTCCGCGCACATAATCGCGTGTTACGCCGTACTTGACCGCACGCATGCCGCCCGCATTGGTGCTGATGTTGCCGCCGATGCTCGAGGCCTTTTCGCCCGGGTCAGGCGGGTAAAACAGACCGTGCTCCTCAACATAGGCCTGCAGATCTTTGAGCAGCATGCCCGGCTCGACGGTGACCGTCATCGTGTCGCGGTCCAGCTCGAGCACGCGGTTCATGCGGGATACATCCAGAATGATACCACCGAACAGCGGAATTGTCGAGCCTACCAGATTGGTGCCCGCGCCGCGCGGCGTGACCGGGATGGCGTTTTCGTTGGCGTACCGGAGCACGCCGCTGACCTCCTCGGTCGAGCGCGCGAACACGAGCGCGTCTGCCGTGCCGGTGCGGCGGCCGAGCGCATCGCTCAGGTATTCCGCCGGAATATTTTCTGCGAAAAGCAGACGGTCTTCATCCGAAATGATATTCTGCAAAGCCTGTTTGCTTACTTCCATTGCTGTTTCCTCCTGCCAATTCCTGTCGCGAAACTACAGTTTCGCCGACAAGAGGAACGGACCGTGGGCCGTTCCAAAGTCGTCCGAAAGTTCCTATACAGAAACTTTCTCCCTCTTAAAGTATAAAAACGGTGATACATGCTCCCCGTTTTTATGAATTTGTTTCACAAATTCTATCAAATGCGCGCTTACGCGCGAAAAACCCAATCCGATATAACACTGCATTTGATAGATTGAATGCCGCCGGTGCTTTCCGGCGGCATTAGGAATCACTGTGAGTTACTTGTCAGCCAGCAGATCCTGATCCCAGCCTGCCTTGATGAAGTAGCCGCCGAACTGGTCGTTGAATACCTTCTCGGTCTCATCGGACTGGAATGCTGCAACAACCTTCTTGTAGGTCTCCAGCTTGTCCGCATCCTCAAGGTCAGCGGAACGCGCTGCGATCAGGTTCCAGTACTCCTCGATGTCCAGCTGGTCATCCTTGTAGATGGCGTCCTCAGTCTTAAGGCCGAAATCCAGTGCGTAGTTGCCGTTTACAACAGCTGCGGTAACGTCAGCCAGCGTGGACGGGATTACGTTAGCCTTCAGCTCCTCGATGGTGATCTTGGTATTGTAGGTCTCGATGTCGTCGATAGTCGGGTTGAACTCTGCGCTGTCCTTCAGCTTGATCAGGCCCGCTGCTTCCAGAACCTTGAGGGCACGGCCGCCGTTGGTTACATCGTCCGGAATGGCTACGGTGTCGCCATCCTTAAGCTCATCAACCGACTTAACCTTGTCGGAGTACAGGTTCAGCGGGATGATAAAGGTGTTGCCGATATTCTCGATCTCGTAGCCGTAGTTGTCGATCTCGCTCTGCAGGTAAATACGGTGCTGGAAAGCGTTCAGATCGATCTCGCCGTTAGCGAGTGCGTTGTTCGGGGTAACGTAGTCCGAGAACTGTACGAACTCAAGGTCGATGCCCTCGTCAGCCAGCTTTTCCTTGGCCGAGGTCCACAGATCCTCGTAGATGCTGCCGACTACGCCGAGCTTTACGGTTACGGCATCGCCGGAATTGCTGTCGGATACCTGTGCATTATCGGAAGCTGCGCTGCTCGAGCCGCCGCAGGCGGTCAGGGACAGGGCGAGGGTTGCTGCGGACAGGGACAGTGTGATGATTCTTTTGAGCTTCATTGGGATTACCTCCGTTTATGATGTGAACTTTTTAATTAACTGATGTTAGAGAGTGAGCGACAGCTGATAATTCTCGCTCATGGTCTTGCAGGATGCGTTGAACTTCTCCTGCTCCTCCGGGGTGAGGTGCAGCTCAATGATCTCTGCGATGCCGTCGCGACCCACGATAGCGGGCACGCTGGCGTACACATCGTGCTGACCGTATTTGCCGTCCAGCAGAACAGAAACCGAAAGAACGCGGTTCTCGTTGTAGAAGATGGCGCGAACGACCTCTGCGGCAGAAGCGCCGATGCCGAACTCGGTGCACTGCTTGCCGCGCAGGATGGTCCAGCCGCCTTCACGGCCTGCGTCAGCAAGAGCATCCAGGTCGAGTTTGCCGAAGGTGTCCGGATACTCCTCGCGCCACTGGGAAAGCGGCTTGCCCGCAATGGTGACAGCCGACCATGCGACCATCTGGCTCTCGCCGTGCTCACCGAGCGCGTAAGCGGTGATGGATTTCTGGTCAATGCCGATCTCCTGTGCGATGGCGCGGCGCAGTCTTGCGGAATCCAGCGTGGTGCTGGTGGAGAAGATGCGCTCCGGTGCCCAGTTCAGCGTGTGCTGGATGTAATGCGTGATAACGTCTGCCGGATTGGAGATATTGACGATAATGCCGTCAAAACCGGATTCTTTGATGGATTTTGTTACATCCTTCAAGATGGCGATGGTCTGACCCAGCGTATCCATGCGGGTCTGATTGCCGGTCGGCAGCGGGCCCGCCGAGATAAGCATGATCTGCGCGTCCTTTGCATCGCTGTAATCACCGGCAATGACTTTGGTGCGGACCGGCAGATAGTTGGTCGCATCGGTCAGGTCGAACGCCTGTGCGACTGCCTTTGCGTGATCGGAGTCAATGTAGACGATCTCGTCTGCCAAACTCTGCGAAATCAGTGCGTAGCCGACATGGGAGCCGACATGGCCTGCACCGACAATAACAACTTTGCGATTGGAAATACTCATGTCAGACACTCCTTAATGCGTGTTCTTCTTGACGACCTTGCCGCCAACGAACTCCATAATACAAACAATGATAACGAGGACCAGCACAGTGACGTTGGTAACGTCCAGCATATTGCGGTCGTGGCCGTAACGGATAGCGAAGTCGCCCAGACCGCCCGCGCCAACGACACCCGCCATTGCGGTCAGGTTCAGCAGGCTGATGGCCGTGATGGTTGTGCCGCGCGCGATGGCGGCTACGCTTTCCTTCAGGTAAACGCGGAAGATGATCTCCAGCGGCGTGGAGCCCATCGAGAGAGCCGCTTCGACGAGGCCGCCGTCCAACTCTGCGAGGGCGCTCTCCACCTGACGGGTGAAGAACGGCACCGCACCGAATACCAGCGGTACGATAGCGCCGCGGACATAGATGGCCGTGCCCATGATGGCACGCGACACCGGCATTACCCATGTCAGCAGGATGATGAACGGGATGGAACGGAACAGGCTGACCAGCTTGTCCAAAATCTGATAGACGACCTTGTTCTCCAGAATGCCGCCCGGCTTGGTGACGGTGATGAGCACGCCCAGCGTCAGCCCGAGCACGAACGAGATTGCGCCCGACCAGACCACCATGAGCAGCGTGTCACCGATGGCCGCGTAGAAGTCCGGCAGCTTTGCCATTACGTTTGGAATGATGTTATTCAGAAACTCTTGCATCCTTGATGACCTCCACTCCTACGTTTTTCTCAATGAGATATGCGATTGCCTGCGTGATCTGTTCACGCTCGCCGCTGATGATGGCTACCGTGCCGCCGATAGGCGCATCCTGCACGATGGCAATATCCGAAAAGATGATGTTGAGCACAATATCGAACTTGCGCGATACGGTCGAGATGAGCGGCTCGGATACATTGCGCTGAATGTAGCTCAGGCGCACGATAAGCTCGCCCGGATTGAGCTTGACGACCGGCGAATCCTCCGCGATGAGTTCTTCGATCTTGCGGAGATTGGAGGTCGTGTGGATGAAGTTCTTGGTGATGTCCTCTCTCGGGTTGGCGAAAATGTTGAACACCTCGCCGGACTCGACCACCTTACCGTGCTCCATAACGGCTACGCGGTGGCAGATCTCCTTGACGACCGCCATTTCGTGGGTGATGATAACGACCGTGATGCCGAGCGTTTCATTCAGGTGCTTGAGCAGCTGCAGAATCGCCTTGGTGGTCTGCGGATCGAGTGCCGAGGTAGCCTCGTCGCAGAGCAGCACATTCGGGTCGTTGGCCAGTGCGCGAGCGATTGCTACACGCTGTTTCTGACCGCCGGACAGCTGCTTGGGGTACGCCTCCGCCTTATCACCGATGCCGACCAGATCAAGCAGGCGCTGTACCTTTTCCGCAATCTGCTGCTTGGAAAGGCCGCTGCCGCGCAGCGGATACGCTACGTTGCCGGCTACGGTGCGCGAGGGCATCAGGTTGAAGTGCTGGAAGATCATGCCGATCTTCTTGCGGGCCTGCCGCAGCTCCTTTGCCGAGAGCGACAGCATATCCTGACCATCTACGATCACCTTGCCGGAGGTCGGCCGCTCGAGCAGATTGATGCAGCGCACCAGCGTCGATTTACCCGCACCGGAAAAGCCGATCATACCGAAAATTTCGCCCTTGTCAATCGTCAGCGAAACATCCTGCACCGCATGAACGGTTCGCTTGCCGCTCACAAACTCCTTCGAGATATGTGACAATTCTATCAAGAAAATTCCTCCTTATTCCTCTTAAATGCGCAAAAAAGCGGGAAGCTCGCAGCTCCCCGCTTCAGAAAATGCAATGAATCCGCAAGGACGCGCAGCGTCAGGCAAGCCGGTTCAAAGTAATTTCGTATTCTGTCGGTCAGGCAGCATCTGAGCATAATACAGCATGTTCATACACATTCGACCCGACATTCGTGCGTTTACGATGAACATTTTGCTCGCTCCCTTCCGATTTCCTACTGGATTTGTTGGTTATAGAATAACACAGTCAATCCCCAGTGTCAACCTCGGAATTATAGGAATTTCGTTTTCTGGCGGTTTTGCCAGTTTTGTATAAATCAAGTCAGTAAAATCTATGGGATTTGACTGATATTTTCAGCAGTTTGCTGTAATTCAAAGTGGTCTTCTTGGCAGGCATATTGGGTACCGAGCAGTTCATGCAGGGCGATATGCCGCGCGGCACCGGAGCGTGGATTGAAATTTACTTGTTGTAGTCCTCGCCAGTGATTTCCTTAGTTGCTCCCTTCGCGGAGCGACACAGATAGCCGCATCGCCTCCATCCCTTCACGATTTTCCCAACCCGACCAAAACATTTGCACATGTCATGACACATGTGCTATAATAACTCCAATACCGCTATTGACAGCGCCGCACAGATTGCTGCGGCGTTTTGCCGGGAAGGAGAAAAATCAAATGAAAGCATACTTTGACAGCATCGAAAAGGAAGTTCCGGAGCAATTACAGCAGGTTTTCCTTAATCGCCGCGATACGGCTGTCATTACGATTGACATGCACGATGGACACCTGTCAACCGACCCGGACTGTCCATGTCCGTCTCCGCGAGGACGCGAGATCATCGAACCGCTCAATCATTTCATGAACGAAGCACGCGCGCTCGGTCTGCCGATCATCCATGTCCGCTCAACGCTGCGTAAGGGCGGCGCAGACGAAAAACTGTTTCCGTCTGCGTGGCGCATGGTGTTTCCGGTTACGGTCGGTGAGATTCCCAACATCGCAGAGCACGCCATCGAAGGCACACGCTGGAACAGAATGTCCATCGATGTACACGACGAGGACTACATGGTGACGACCAAAAAGCGCCTGAGCGCGTTCTATCCGACCGATCTGGAGCTGCTGCTGCGCAACCTCGGCATCCGCCGCGTGGTGCTCACCGGCTGCATGACCGACTGCTGCGTTATCAACACTGCATTCGATGCCGCAAACCGCGATTTCCGCGTCGTCGTGCCGCGCGACCTGACCCGCGGCTCCGAGCACCTCGAAGAGCCTGCCCTGCGCATGATCTCGCTGCATCTGGGACTTGTCGTGGATTCGGATGCGCTGCTTGACGAGTGGCGCTCTCAGGACTAAATGCATACCTGAAATTACATATAAACAAGAAAACAAGGTGACATAAAATGAAAATCGGCAGAACAGAGAAAATCTGGCTGGCGTCTGTGCTGTTCTTCTGGGTATTCTATAATTTTCCGGGATTCCCCCCCTACGGCAGCGAGACCGCCTGCATCATACACGGTCTGATCAGCTTTGTCGGCACGGTGCTGTCCGTGTATATCGGCTGCAAGCTGACCGAAAAGGAGTATCCTCTGATTGAGGATGAGGAACAGGACGAAACGGCTGAGGATAATACACCTGCCGCTTCCGAAACGCAAAAAGAATCGGACAAATAAAGGATAACAGAGAAAATGACAACACAGGGTTTACTTTCAGGCAAAACGGTATGGATCGTTTTTGCAGCATATTTTCTATTTTTGATCGCTATCGCACGCTACACCACATGGAAGGAAAAACGTGACGCAGGCAAGGTCGATCTGCAGGGCGGCCGGTTCAAGTGGCCGGTCATGGTCATGACCTATATCGCCTCCTGCATGAGCGTCTGGGTATTTTTCGCAGGCCCGGGCGCGTATTACCGCTACGGACTGGGCTACTTCTTCTCGGAGATGTGCATCTACTCCATGTTCCCGATCATCTGCTACTTCACGATGACCAAGGTATGGCTGGTCAACCAGCAGAAGCACTTCACCACCCCGGCGGATTTCTTCTTCTGCCGCTACAAGTCCAAGGCGCTGACCGTTATCATCGACATTGTTTACATTATCTGCGCCGTGCCGTTTATCTCGGCGGTACTGGTAGCCGGCGGACGTGCAGCTGAGGTAGCCACCGGCGGCACGGTATCCTCGCAGACGTTTACGCTCATTTGCGGCATTATCATGACAGTATTCGTCATGCTCGGCGGCGTAAAATCCACCGCACTGGCGGATGCTGTACAAGGCTGGTTCTTCATTCTGGCGCTGTGGGCAATTATTTTCGTAACGCTCAAGATCGTATTCAACGGCTCGATCATTGAGGCATTCCAGACCGTCCGCGTGCAGACACCGGACTGGTTCTCCTATCCGGGTCCGATCGGCATATGCACCTATCCGTCGCGCGTCAGCTATCCGCTTGCGTGTGCATTCGGCTACACGCTGCTGCTGCCGCAGGTGTTCGTGCGCTCCGGCTATTACAGCGCGGGTCTGAAGGACCAGCGTCAGATGGCGTTCCTTGCACCGTTCCTGCAGATCATCGTCTGGGGCGGCACGATGCTCATCGGTCTGGTCGCGCTGGCTGCCATGCCTGACCTTACCAGCTCGGAAACCGAACTGGTTATCCCGTATATGTGCAACATCATCGCGGGCACGCACGGTCTGCTCGCGCAGATTCTGATGATCGTGTTCCTCATCGGCGTACTGGCGGTCGGTCTGTCCACCGCAAATGCGCTGCTGATGGTCATGTCCTCTATCATCTACAAGGACCTGCTGGTCGGTATCGGTCACTGCAAATTCAAGACATCCGAAACCTCGGTTATCCGCGTGGTAATTCTGCTGTTCGGTGCCGTAACGGTTGCCGTATCGCTCATGCACTGGGAATACGTCTACAATCTGATGATTTTCGCGGATTCCCTGGTCGAATCGCTGTTCCCGGCGCTGGTATTCGGCATTTACTGCAAGTGGGCAACCCGAAAAGCCGCTATCACCTCGATTTCGGTCGGTGCGATCATTATCTGCCTGACCTTCTTCGTCTGGGATCTCGGCTATGTGTGGTACGGCACGATCGGTCTGGCGACCGCGTTCGTGCTGATGTATGTGGTCTCTAAGCTGACAAAGGACGACCCGAAGGACAGCGAGGACTTTTACGAGGCGCTTGACTCCGGTCACAGACGCTTCATGCGCATCAAAGCAAAAATCAAGTAACGGCAGGAGGGCGAAATCCCATGCTACGATTTACGCTCAATGGCACACAAATTGAAATAGAAGACGGCGAAAACCGCACATTGCTCGAATATCTCCGCAATGTAAAGTGCATGAGGGGCACAAAAGAAGCCTGCAGCACCGGTCACTGCGGCGCGTGCAGCGTGCTGGTGGACGGCAGGCTGACGCGCTCATGCGTGACACTCGTGCGCCGACTGGACGGCAAAGCCGTCGAAACCATCGAAAACGCACCGAACGACACCATGCTGCAGGTGATTCAGCACTCGTTTCTCGATGTCGGCGCTGTGCAGTGCGGCTTCTGCACACCGGGCATGGTGATGGCGACAAAGGCGCTGCTGCTGCACCATCCGGCCCCGACCGAGCCAGAAATCTGCGACGGGCTGAAAAACAACTACTGCCGCTGCACCGGCTACGTCAAAATTATCGAAGCAGTCAAGCTGGCAGCGGCGCGGCTGCGCGGGGAAGATCCGGATATCGACAGCTTCCGCAGCCACGAAAGCACGGTTATTGTGGTTGGTGAAAATCAGGTCGTGCCCGAAATCACCGGTTCCGCAGTCGGCAAGTCGGTCTGGGATGTGGACGGCATGGACAAGACCGGCGGCAGGCTGAAATTCTGCGACGACTACACCGCGGAGGACATCGGCGCGAATACCCTGCTGCATGGTGCATTTGTCTGGGCGCCGGCGCCGCACGCAAAGATCAACGCGGTGGACTACTCCGCCGCCGAACAGGCGGAAGGTGTGGTGCGCATCGTGACGGCGGCTGACGTGCCCGGCATGAACAAGGTCGGCACATGGACGCCGGAGCAGCCGGTCTTTTGCACGGATGAGGTGCGGTTTCTCGGTGACCATCTGGCGCTGGTTGTCGCGGATACGGCGGCGCACGCGAGAGCGGCCGTCAAGCTGGTCAAAATCGACTATGAAGAACTGCCCGGCATCTACACCATGGCGGACGGCTACCGCAAGAACAGCTTCATCGTGCACACCGGCCGCGTCAGCGGCGATGTGGAGCAGGCAAAGCAGCGGACGGACATTGTCAAGCTCAACGTCTCCAAGGATATTGAACCGCAAGAGCACGCCTGCATGGAGCCGGTTTCGGCCATCGGCGCGGTGCAGGACGGCAAAACGATCCTCTATTCCTGCACACAGGCGCCGTTTGAAATCCGCAGTATGCTGGCAAAGATTCTGGACAAGCCGGAGGAGGATATTCGCGTTATCGTGACGCCGCTCGGCGGCGGCTTCGGTAAAAAATGCGACTCATTTCTTGAAGCACCGGCGGTTGTTGCCGCTCATGCCTGCGGCAAGCCGGTCAAGATTACGCTGACACGCAAGGAGGATTTGATCCTCACCACCAAACGCCACGGCTACCATACGGATTACGAGATCGGCTTTACGCCGGACGGCAAGTTCCAGTATCTGGACTGCCGGATGTTCTCGGACGGCGGACCGTACGAGTGCGAAAGCTACGGCACGCTGATGACCGGCGCACTGATGAGCGGCGGCCCGTATATCATCCCCAATGTCAAGGTGGAAGGCTCGGCGATCCGCAACAACAATCTGCAGGGCGGTGCGTTCCGCGGCTACGGCATCAATCAGGCGGCGATCTCCATTGAAACTGCGATGGACATGATGGCGGAAAAGCTGAATATCGACCCGTTCGAGCTGCGCCGGCGCAATGCCGTCTATCCGGGTGCGACCTCGGTCGGCGGTGAGGTGCTCAAATACAGCATGGGCATGATGGATACCATCAACCAGTGCGAAAAAAGCCTGAAAAAGGCGCTCAAGGAGTACGAAGGACAGTATCCCAAGGGCAGTAAGGTGCTCGGCTGGGGCATGGCCTCGGGATTCAAGAATGTAGGCGTCGGCAAGGGTATTTTCACTGATGACGGTGCGTGCAGGCTGATTCTGCAAGGCAACGGCCGCCTGCACATGATCGTTTCCGGCACGGATATGGGACAGGGCTTCCGTACAGCCATGACGCAGATCGCGGCGGAAACGCTCGGCATGGATATCGGGGATATTTACATCACCAACGGCGACACCGAGCTGACCATCCCCACCGGCGAATCGGTTTCCGAGCGGCAGACGCTGTGCGGCGGCCGTGCGGTGTATGAGGCGTGCGTCAAGCTCAAGCAGGATTTAGACAGCCGTCCGTGGCGGCCGGGCGAGGAACGCCGCGCGGAATATTACTATGCCTCCGACCCGTGCTTTGCCATCGGTGATTTTGAGGGTGCAAAGCAGCGCGGTGCAAAATACCGCAATTTTCCGGCGTATGCGTATGCCACGCAGGCCGCCATTGTCGAGGTAGACAAGGAGACCGGCGAGGTCCGGCTGCTCAAAATCATCGCGGCGCACGATGTCGGCCGTGCCATCAATCCGCATATCATCGAGGGTCAGATGCACGGCTCGTGCTCGATGGGACAGGGCTACGCACTGACCGAGGGATATCCGACGAAAAACGGCTATCCGGTCAAGACGCTGTACCGTCAGCTGGGTCTGCCGCGTGCCGAGGATACGCCGGATTACGAGATTATTTTAATCGAGGACCCGGAGCCGCAGGGTCCGTTCGGCGCAAAAGGCATTTCCGAGGTTGCGACCGTGCCTGTCACACCGGCGATTCTCAACGCTGTGTCGCGTGCCATCGGCGTGCGCATCAATAAGGTACCCGCGTCGCCCGAAGTCGTGCTTGAGGCCATCCGCACCGGCAAGTGCGAGGTGCCGACCATGGAGCAGCAGCTTCAGGCGCTCGAAAAGGATTGCGAATGTCACCGTCCGTCGGACGGTGTGCAGTGAAATTTCTTGTCATTGTTTACAATGACAGTCGAAACAGCATCACCACCTATAGCACAAAGACCCGGAATCTTTTTCGGAAGATTCCGGGTCTTTGCTGTTTTCACTTATTTTCCGTCTGTTTTTTTACCGCCTCTGCGATTTTACGATACTCCGGCACATCCACGCCGTACTGCTCCGCCAGACACACAACCTGATAAATCAAACCATCCACCTCGGACTGCTTGCCGGCTTCCATATCGCGCTGCATAGAGGTAGACGCGGTCGGTGCAAGCGCATCCAGAATGCGCAGGTTGCGCTCGACCAGCTCCCCCGGCCTGCTCTCCAGCGGAATACCCATCTTGTCCGCCAGCGCAACGACCTCTTTTATCAGGCTCACAAAGCTGTCGCGCACCTCGCCCGGATGCTGCATTTCCGCAGCTTTCGCGTGATAATACTGTCCGCAGGCCGCATTCGGCGACACATACGCAAATTTGAGCAGCGTGTCGCGCTCGACATACGGAGAATAAACCGGGGCGATTCCGGCGTTTTTGAGGTCAGTCTCGACCTGCTGCAGCACCGGATGATCGGTCTTGTGGCTCGGCAGTCCGTACACGATGCGGCAGATCGCACCGTGCTTCTGAATGACGCCCGGCGCAATCCTGTTGGCCGAAATGTAGATGCAGCCGTCCGTGACGAGCAGCTCAGGCAGCTCCGCCTGCAGGGCACGGCCCGTGCCGTAGATGTTGAGCACCGGAATAACTACCGTGTCCCTGCCTGCTGCCTTGCGGATGAACGGCACGGTATCCGCGAGAGAGTATCCTTTGACACACACGAAAATCACATCCGGCGCGGGAGCGCCCTGCTCCCTCGCGGCAAGAAAGCCGTCCATGTCGATCGCCTTGACCGGAATGCTCTCGCACTCATTTTCTCCGGATACAAGCGTCAAGCCGTGCTCCTGCAGGACCGCAAGATGCTTTCCGCGTGCAATAAGTGTGGTATCCGCACCGGATTTGCTCAAATACGCGCCTACCGGTCCGCCAACGCCACCGGCACCGATAATCATATAACGCAGCTTCATCCTCTGTTCCTCCGATTGCTTTTTCTGCATTATAGCACAAAATCGGCAATGTATCCACAAGTCTGTGGATATCTCTGCGAAGCGCGTGATTCTCCGCTTCTGTCATTGCATCTGTTCCCTTTTCACGATATAATGATTTTCATATATAACTTTCTCACCCGTCTAATTTGTTCGATAAAATTCGACAGCCTGCAAGGAGGTCATTGCACATGGCTGGCAACCCCCAAAAGAAAAGCACCGGCATCGTCAACGCCGCCATTGGCGCGCTGGCAGTCGTGCTGGCTATATTGATTGTCTGGATGATGAACCTCGTTTCCGGTATTCAGGGCACCGCGCGTATCATCAACTACGCCGGACTCGTGCGCGGCAAGACCCAGCGTATCGTCAAGCTGGAAATCTCCGGTCAGCCGCAGGACGGCATGATCGCAGATATTGACGCGTTGATCGCCGGACTGCGCTTCGGCAGCGACAAGCTCAGCCTTGTGCGGCTGAACGATGACGCCTTCCAAAGCAAAATGCAGGAGCTGGACGACTATTTTCAAGCACTCAAGCAGGAGATCGGCCGCGTGCGCGCAGTCGGCTCAAATAACACGGACATCATTCCCATCAGCGAAACCTTTTTCGGCATCTGCGACGACGCGACCGGTCTGGCGGAGGCGTACTCGCAGCGCAAGGCAACCTCGCTTTCCGCTCTGGAGAAGTACATCACAGCGGATATCGTCGTGCTCATGCTGCTGATCGGCTACCAGCTGTTTCAGGCGCTGCACACGGCTGCGATGAACCGCGCTCTGCAGCATAAGGTCTATCTGGATGCCGCGACCGGCCTGCCCAACAAGAACAAGTGCGAGGAGCTGCTCGACGATCCGACGCCGCCTGCGCCAGAAACCGGCGTGTGCAGCTTTGACCTGAATAATCTGCGCCGCATCAACAACAGCATGGGCCATGAGGCCGGTGACGCATACATCCGGCGATTTGCGGTCGCGCTGCGTGCGGCCATGCCCGAGGAGCATTTTGTCGGCCGTGCAGGCGGCGATGAGTTCCTCGCGATAACGCACGGACCGGATGCCGATGCGCTGCAGAAATTGCTCGCCCATGTCCGTAAACAGCTTGCCGAGGAGTCCCGACAGCATCCGGATACACCGCTCAGCTATGCGGTCGGCTTTGCGCTTGCATCGGACAATCCGGACAGCAATATGCGCGATCTGTTTGACCTTGCGGACAAAAACATGTACATCAACAAAAACCACGTCAAGCGCGAGGAAGCCGCCGCCGAAAAGCGGCTGGATTTTCAGCTGCTGAAGCAGGTCAACCGCCTGCACCGCAGCTTTTCCGACTGCCTGTACTGCGATGCGCGTCTGGACACCTACCGCACCATCCGCGCGTGCGAGAGCTTTTTTCTGGCATCGGACGGCAGCTACACCAGCGCCGTCGAGCAGATTGCCGAGGAACAGGCTGCTAAAAGCGAGCGCAGCCGCGTCCGTTCTGCGCTGCAGCTTGACGTACTGCAGCGCAGCCTGCACAGCGCAGAGGATACTCTCGAACTGCAGTACAACGCGGCCGAGGAAAGCCGCTACAGCCGTTTGACCGTTCTTCCGATTGACTGGGATGAAGCCGGTGTGCTGCACCACTTTATCCTCGCGTTCGAGACTATTCGGCTGAACGCCGACCAAGCCATCGACCCGAAGGAGCAGCTGACGCTGTACTACGAGCAGCTAAAGCAGTCTATCCTTGAGAACGACAGCTATGTGGACGCGCTGCTCGATATGGCGGGCACAATCTACACGGTAAACCTCACGCGCGACACCCTCGAGCGCAACATTTCACCTGCGGGCAAGAGCGATTCGGACCGGGCGCTGTTCCTCGACTACCCGCTTCCCTGCTCCTACCGCGACTACTGCGACGAGTACCGCAAGCGCGTCACACCGGCAACACTCGGCAGCTACCGCACGGCAGATACCAGTGCCCGTCTGCTCAAGCGCTTTGCCGCCGGTGAAAAACACATCACGGTGGAATACTGCGTGCAGGAGGATGACGGCGCTATCCGCTGGGTACAGAAAACCGTGCTGATGACGCAGACCACCATGTTCGATCCGGAAATCAATGCCGAAATGCCGATGGTCACGGCGATTATCCTGCTGCAGGATACCTCGCAGATGCACGCCCGCGACGAGCAAGAGAACGCCCGTCTGCAGGCCGCCTTCGATGAAATGCGTATTGCGAACCGCACCAAAACCGAATTTCTCTCGCGCATGAGTCACGATATCCGCACACCGCTCAACGGCATTATCGGTCTGCTGCAGGTGGACGAAACCCACTTTGATGACAAGGCGCTGCTGCTGGAAAATCACAAAAAAATGCAGATTTCCGCCAATCACTTGCTGTCACTCATCAACGATGTGCTGCAGATGAGCAAGCTGGAGGAGGGCACGACAGTCCTCACGCACGAGCGCATCAGTCTGGTGGAGCTGACCCGCGATATCATTACCATTATCATCGGCCGCGCCGAAGAAGCCGGCATTGAGTGGGAGTACGAAAAGGACAAATCCATCATTCCGTACCCGTATATTTACGGCAGTCCGCTGCATCTGCGGCAGATTTTCCTCAATATTTACGGCAACTGCATCAAATACAACCGTCCCGGAGGTAAAATCACCACCCATACGGACTCGCTCGGCGAACAGGACGGCAAATGCACCTATCGCTGGACGATTTCGGATACGGGTATCGGCATGAGTCCGGACTTTGTTGACCATATTTTTGAACCGTTCACGCAGGAAAAGCAGGACGCGCGCAGCTATTATCACGGCACCGGTCTCGGCATGACCATCACCAAGGAGCTTGTTGACCGGATGGGCGGCTCGATTACGGTCACGAGTCAGCTTGGTGTCGGCTCCACCTTTGTAATCACTTTGCCGTTTGAAATTGCACCGTCTCCCGAGCAGACACCGGACGCACATGCCGCGCCGGATATCAGCATTGCAGGCTGCAGGCTGCTGCTCGTCGAGGACAATGCGCTCAACGCCGAAATCGCACAGATTCTGCTGACCGACGAAGGAGCGACCGTAACCGTCGTCACGGATGGCAAACAGGCTGTGGAGATCGTGCAGAACAATCCACCGGACACATTCGACGCGGTTCTCATGGATGTGATGATGCCTGTGATGAACGGCATTGACGCTGCGAAGACCATTCGCTCGCTCAACCGACCGGACGCGAAAACGCTGCCCATCATCGCCATGACCGCAAACGCCTTTTACGAGGATGCACAGAAGTGCCTCGCCGCAGGCATGAATGCCCATCTGGCAAAGCCGCTGCAGATAAAGAAGGTCAAGCAGACGATCGCCGAATGGGTGAAAAATAACCGAACTGCAAAAAAGGACGCGTAAAGCGTCCTTTTTCATTCTACAGATAACGCATCCTCGCTGATTACCGCCCGAATCCCCCATGACGGCACCTTATCCGGATAGGCTTCGCCTTCGAGCATGACAAACGCCGCATCATACTTCGGACGTTTTTTCGGGTAGATGCCGAGTCCGTCCGTGAAGTACAGCAGGCCGCGCAGATGGCGGAACGCGCCTTCGGCATTTAAGCGGTCAACGTGCTCGAAAACCGGACGAAAATCAGTCGCAGACTGACCGATCAGTTCAAAATGCTCCATATATTCCGCGAGTTCCCGCGCATTTGTCACCTTTTTGTCCGAGCGCAGCTGATCGTCGCACTGCAGAATACGCAGGTTGAAATGCCGGAAAAAGCTGGTGTTCTCCTGCAAAAGCTCATAGGTGCGGCTGAGGAACGCGCGCACGAGTTCACCGGAGGTGGACATCGAGGTATCAATGGCAATGACGAAATCCTCTATTTTCCGCACCTCCCGCGTTTCTAACGGCTCGATAAGCGGCATATTTCCGAAATGACGCAACCCGTAGGCGTAGTAGCC